>ERZ1643249.26-NODE-26-length-248315-cov-241.561726_pt1 | contig 248315 bp, 236 predicted proteins | sample MGYA00579263_ERZ1643249 | MGnify/ENA primary metagenome ERZ1643249 (study PRJEB29033, sample SAMEA4952264) | chicken gut metagenome | biome: Broiler Chicken; feature: Gastrointestinal Tract; material: Caecum | place: Ireland | collected 2018 | study: Broiler...
ACGGAATAACGATTATTGTCGGACGTATGGGCGGAGTGTTTGCAGCTGCGCAGAGCATAATCATTACGATTTCGTCCATAACTTTTATGGTTCCTCTTGCTATATCGAATGCAATAGCTATAAAAGTCGGTTATGCAAACGGAGCAAGAGATTATAGTGAGTTGAAAAGATTTTCCATAGCTGGAGTATTGCTGACGATAGCGTTTATGTTGTTCTGTGCTCTGTTCTTGAATTCAAGTCCCGAGTTTTTTGTAAAGTTATTTACCGACGAAAAAGAACTTTTGATGGTCAGTGTGCCTGTGATTTATGTTGTTGCGCTGTATCAGATTTTTGACGGGGCGCAGGTTGCATTCAGCGGTATTTTGAAGGGGCTTAAGATGACAAAGCTCGTATCAGCATCAATTTTTTGTGCTTACTGGGTGATGGGGCTGCCTCTCGGCTTTTTGTTTGCTTTTCATTATCATATGGATTTGCTTGGTTTCTGGATAGCGCTTGCAATCTCTCTGTTGATTATGGGTGTTATATTGCTGTCGATAATTCTTGTGAAATTTGCAAAGCTGCGAAAAGAGTTTGAGAAACAGGAGTAAAGCTTAAAAGCTTACTTTATTTACAAAGTTTTTCACGTACTACATCAAAAATAGAGTTTGGATATATATTCTGCCAGGCTCCTGGTTCATCGAAGGTTCCAAGATGTTGTCCGTTTGTGCCATAAGCTTTGATAGTACGAATTCTATATTTTTTGTAAGGGCAATCTATTTCTACCTGCGTTAATACATATGAAACCTTTTGATTCTCGATATTTTCCATTCCACCATCATTCAAAAATTTCATCCAGAAAGTTGCACCTCTTGCAGTGTATCCATAGCTTGATTTATCAACATCAATATATTGATTTGGCTCAAGTTCAAACCAGTTTGCGGCAAATGTATTTTGACAGAGCATCAGCAAAACTAAAGTCGTTAAAATCTTTTTCATAAATTTTCCTCTGAATTTTTTACGTTTGTTAATAACGTTATTATATCAATTAGTATAGAATATATCTAATAGATTTATAAATTTATTTTTTCAAAAAGTCTGAGAAATGCAGTGATATATGCAAGAATATCAAAATCATCAAAGGAATTACGAAGTGAGTGCGGATGAAACCAGCAACAGAGTATGTCATTATATGCTGGCAGCCGAATTTATCTGTGATGGCAAATTCTGCCATAAAATACAGTATGCTTGCTATGGTTAATAGCCAGATGGTGAGTTTTTTAAATTTATTTTTCATATAATATTTTACCTCTGAGAAAATATGGTTTATTATGTATTATTATATTTGAAATTAGAAAAAGGGGAGATTTTTATGAAAAAAATTTGGTTTATTATTGCTTTGGCGCTTGTTATATCCGTTGCGTCATATGGTATGAAGACGATAGCTTCTACAGATACATCTTCAACTTCTTCTTCAGACAGTGCAGCTCTTGCAGAGGTAAAAGAAGTCAGAGCTGCTCATATTCTTGTTGATAAAGAAGTTGATGCTATTCACATAAGAAAAGAGATTGTTGATGGTAAAAAAGATTTTTATCAGGCGGCAAGAGAATATTCAAAATGCCCGTCAGGAAGAAACGGTGGAGATTTAGGCTGGTTTGGCAAAGGGATGATGGTGCAGGAGTTTGAAAAAGTAGCATTTTCAACTCCTGAGGGACAAGTTTCTCAACCAGTAAAAACTCAATTCGGATGGCATATAATCAAAGTTATCGGAAGAAGATAGTTTTCTAGAATGGATGTATTATTTACAATTGTTACGTCTATTATTACAATGAGAATAAAAGAAGGAGTTATTCCTTCTTAGATATAGGTTAAGGAGAAAAAAAATGGTTTGTATGAAAAAACTGTTTGGTCTTTCCAAAATGGTGTGGGCATTTTTGCTTTCGCTGTTTGTAATGACCGGAACCGCATTTGCGGGAGAGGCTGATTTGGTTGTGCCAAATATAGCCCAGGATCCAAAATCTTATCAACTGTTGATTATCGGTATTGTAATTTCGGTACTCGGTTTGATTTTTGGATTGATTGAATATTTGAAAGTCAAGAGTATTCCTGTACACAAGTCTATGGCTGATATAGGAAATTTGATTTTCGAAACTTGCAAAACTTATTTGATTCAGCAGGGTAAGTTTCTTATTCTGCTTGAAGTGCTGATTGCAATATGTATCGGTTTCTACTTCGGCGGATTGCAGCATATGTCCGCTAAAGAAGTATTGATTATTCTTGCATGGTCAGTAATCGGTATATTAGGTTCTTATGCAGTTGCATGGTTCGGTATCAGAATGAATACACTTGCAAACTCAAGAACTGCTTTTGCCGCATTGAAAGGCAATCCGCTCAATATTTTGAATATCCCTCTGAAAGCAGGTATGAGCATCGGAGTTTTGCTCGTTAGTGTTGAGCTTATTATGATGCTTGTTATTCTGCTTTTTGTTCCGGGACACCTTGCAGGGGCATGCTTTATAGGTTTTGCTATCGGTGAATCTTTGGGTGCTTCTGCTCTTCGTGTAGCAGGCGGTATTTTTACAAAGATTGCAGATATCGGTTCTGATTTGATGAAGATTCAATTCAAAATCAAAGAAGATGACCCGAGAAACCCCGGTGTTATTGCTGATTGTACCGGTGATAACGCAGGTGATTCAATCGGACCTACTGCTGATGGTTTTGAAACTTACGGTGTAACCGGTGTTGCTCTTGTAAGCTTTATTCTCTTGGGCGTAGCTCAGGATTATCAAATTCAACTGCTGACATGGATATTCACAATGAGATTTTTGATGATTGTGACATCTGTTGTAGCTTATTTGGTAAACAACATTGCAAATAATGTTTTGTTTGCAAACAAAGATAAATTCGATTTTGAAGCTCCTTTGACAAATCTTGTCTGGATAACTTCAATTTTATCAATTGCTATGACTTTTGGCGTAAGCAAATATTTGCTTGCTCCTTTAGGAGGCAATCTCTGGTTAGTACTCTCTCTTATCATAAGCTGCGGTACTCTTGGCGCTGCTTTGATTCCTGAGTTTACAAAAATATTTACAAGTCCTAAGGCTATCCACACTAATGAAGTTGTTACGGCTTCAAGAGAAGGCGGTTCATCTTTGACAATTCTATCAGGTCTTGTATCAGGAAACTTCTCAGGTTTCTGGATCGGTATGGTAATCGTTCTTCTTATGGGGCTTGCTTATGTTGCAAGTATTCATATTCCTGAAGATGTAATGATTTATTCTTCTGTATTTGCTTTTGGTCTTGTTGCATTCGGTTTTCTCGGTATGGGACCTGTAACTATCGCCGTAGACAGCTACGGACCTGTTACTGATAATGCTCAATCAGTTTATGAACTGTCGCTTATCGAAGAGATTCCTGATGTAAAAGAAAACATCAAAAAAGAATACAATTTTGATGCTGATTTCGAAAAAGCGAAAAAATATCTTGAAGCTAACGACGGCGCAGGCAATACATTCAAAGCAACTTCAAAACCTGTTTTGATTGGTACTGCTGTTGTCGGTGCTACTACGATGATTTTCTCTTTGATTCTTGTAATCAAAGATACTCTCGGTATTGCACCTGAAGCTGTTTTGAACCTGCTGAATCCATATACATTGCTTGGCCTTCTCACTGGCGGTGCAGTAATCTTCTGGTTCTCAGGCGCTTCTATGCAGGCTGTTACAACAGGTGCTTACAGAGCTGTCGAATATATCAAACAGCACATCAAACTTGATGGAGAGTCAGCAAAATCACCTGTTGAAAACTCAAAAGAAGTTGTAAAAATCTGCACACAATACGCACAAAAAGGTATGTTCAATATCTTTATTGCATTGTTTGCATTTGCACTTGCACTTGCATGTATTTCAGCTCCGATTATGATGGGCGGCGGAGAACTTGACAGCAAGCCTGTTTCTTTCTTCGTCAGCTATCTGATAGCAATTGCTATATTCGGTCTGTTCCAGGCTGTATTTATGGCAAATGCCGGCGGATGCTGGGATAATGCGAAGAAAATTGTAGAAGTTGATTTGGATGAAAAGGGCACTCCTCTTCATGACGCAACTGTTGTCGGTGATACAGTAGGTGACCCGTTCAAAGATACTTCATCAGTTGCAATGAACCCGATTATCAAATTTACAACATTGTTTGGTTTGCTTGCAATGGAGATAGCTATCAACGAATCATTCAGAGCAATTGCTCCGATTGTCGGTGTTGTTCTGTTGATAATAGCTCTAATCTTTGTATGGAGATCATTCTATGCAATGAGAATACCTAACAAAGCTGAGTAAGCAGTAGAATCTGTATAAAAACAGGAAAGAGAGATGTTTTTACATCTCTCTTTTTTTATCTGATAATAATAAGACGCAGCGAGAATATATTGCCTCAAGCTGATTTGGTGTTGATTGCGTATTGATTTTAGAGCTTGAAAACAGTTGATTTTTCCTGTGAGTCTATTTTATAGATAATTTTTATCAGGATGTTATCAGCTGAATTGGTTTCCTTGATTGATGAAAACTCAAGCTTTTTCTCATCTTTGAGAAAAATATTTTCCTGTTCTTCGAAAGAGTATTTCTTTGCGTTTGAAGATATGCTTAATTTTTTTATGCCGTCATAAACAAGAGCAAAAGGCAGAGATATGATACCTGCAGGAGCGAATATGACAGGATTTTGGGCGGGTTCTTCTCCTATGCCTAATCCAATCATTGACAGACAGAGTTCAGAGGCTTTTTCTGTTGAGTCATATTCATTTTTTATATCATCTTTTGTTATGGTGTTATCTATTTTTATTGATTCTATGGTGATTGGTTCATTTGATATGTTTGTTAGCTCAAAGACATAAGCTGTATACCTGTCATTAAAGAAAAGTTTTTCTTTTTTTATTTTGAGAACAAAATCATTACTTTGCTCATATCCAAGGCAGATTTGAGAAAAAAATAATATCAAAAGAGATGATGTAAGAAAAAGAAGTCTTTTCATTTTATTTGCTATAACAGAAAGTTTCTATCAGCTCTGTTTCAGGGTTGATGTAGATTATGTCTATATCAGGTGTTTCTCTGTGCGCAGAGAGAGTTGTAAAAGTAACCGATTCATCCGGGGCAAGTTCATCTATATTGAGGTCATAGTCATATCTTTTTGACTCCTGTCTTGCGCCTGTGTTGCCAAAGCAGTTGCCGACGACGACAAATGGAACGGCGATTATTGAGAGGAATATTGACAGCGACAGCGTTGGCAGGGCAAGAGCCGTGCCAACAGACAGAGTAGAAACAGCAGCTCCGATTGCCGTTCTTTTTACCGATAAATAAGCGCTTTTTCCGCTGATATTATCTGTTATGACGATATTTTCTATTTCTATCGGAGTTGAAGAAATATTTTTAACTTCATACACATACCCGGTGTATCTTTTTGAAAGACGGCTGTGGAGGTGATTTTTGTTTTTTGTGATTTTGAATAAATCTCCTTCCTCCTGTGAAGAAAAAGCCGGCAGTGATGTATAGAACAAAAACAGGAAACAAAGAATTGATGATAAGATTTTTTTCATTAAAGCTCCCGAAGATTTTGAGTAATCTCTTTTTCAATCATATCAGAAAATGAGTGTCATGCCCGTTACAAAATGTAAATATGTAAACTGTTTGCCAAAAAAATGCAGAAGTTTGATAATTTATCATTATGAGCGAAGAAGAAACAAAAAGAGAACCGAGAAAATATCTCGGAATATATTTTGAATGCTGCAATGTCTACGGGCGGGTTTATCAAAACAAAGATAAAACGGCTTACAGCGGTTTTTGCCCGAGATGTATGAGAAGAGTAAACATCAAAGTCGGCGAAGGCGGTACAAACCAGAGATTTTTCAAAGCCTATTGATAAGACACTTTACCCATTATTACGGGTCTTTTTGCGCCCGTGCATGATGGGATGTTATTCGGAAGTTTTTTCATCGTAAAATATCCGAGGATGGCAAAAGCAAGAGCTTCTTTATATTTATTTGGTATTCCAAAATCTTCATGGGTTTTAATCGGTATATCTTTGAATAATTTTTGAAGATAAGTTATCAAAAATTTGTTGTGTGCTCCTCCACCGCCAAGGATAATTTCTTCAGGTATTGCCTTAGGAAAGACAAAATTTTTGTAAGCTTCAAAAATTGAGTGTGCAGTGAGTGCGGTTGCCGTTGAAATTATGTCATAGGGGTTATCAGGGGCTTTTTTGAGCTTTTCTTCTATATATTTATTGCTAAACAGCTCTCTTCCGGTTGTCTTTGGCGGAGGCTGTTTGTAGTAAGGTTCATCAAGAAGGTAATTCAGCCAGTTTTCATCTACATGCCCGCAGAATGCATGTTCTCCGTCTTTATCAAAAGGCTTGTGGAAAAGTTTTCTCATGCAGTAGTCAATCATCATATTTCCTGCGCCTGTATCAAAAGCGAAGGTTTCTACATCAGGACTAAGTATGGTAACGTTGCCTATGCCTCCGATATTTTGTATTGCACGTGTTTTGTTTCTTTTGAAGATAATTTCATCCGCAAAAGGTACAAGAGGCGCCCCCTGTCCTCCTGCAGACATATCTTTCGTTCTGAAATCTCCGACTGTCGTAATCCCTGTTTTGTCTGATATTACAGAAATGTCACCTATTTGCAGCGTGCTGTTTGTTTGCGGGTTGTTATTCGTTTTTTGCGGATGATGAAATATTGTTTGTCCATGGGATGCTATATATGCGATGTCTTTTGGTTTAATACAGGCTTTTTTTAGCAGTTCAAGCGTGCATTGAGCATAGATTTCTCCGAGGATAAAGTTCATTAGGCAGACGTCTTTTATGTCGCCGTTGTTGTTTGCCATCTCAAAAAGTTTTTCTTTTATATCTTTCGGGTAATCAAGAGAGCAGGTTTCTTTTATTTTGACGTCGCAGCTTTCTGATATTTCGACAAGACAGGCGTCGACACCATCTAAGGAGGTGCCTGACATAAGACCTATAGCAAGTGTGTTTTTTGTATCAGTCATCTATAAAATTCATCTGCAGCGCAAGCAATACCGCCTGAGTTCTTGTTTTTACGTTGAGTTTTTTGAATACACGGTTGAGGTGTGTTTTGATTGTTGATTCCTGTAAGTTCAGTTTTTTGCTTATATCATCATTTGTTGCACCTTTTGCAACGAGAGAGAGTATTTCTTTTTCTTTTGCAGTAAGAGGTGAAATTGTGCTCTCATCATATTCAAAGTCGATGTTAATTTTTGCCTTTGCTTTTGCTTCCGCATCTTTCCACTGGGAACGTCTTAGAAGGGATTCTATTCTTGCAAGCAGATTTGGGAGAACAAAAGGTTTTGTAATGTAGTCATCAGCGCCTGTTCTCAAGCCCAAAACCTGTTTTTGCTCTTCATCAACTGCTGTAAGCATTATAACCGGAAGATTTTCGGTTTTTTGGTTGCTCCTGATTCTTTTGAGAGTTTCCCAACCGTCCAAATTGGGCATCATAACATCGAGCAATACGAGATTATATTGAGGTTTTGCCTGCTGGATAAGCTGGAGGGCTTTTATGCCGTCAGTAGCAACTTCAACATCATAGCCGTACATGGGAAGGACATCTTCCAAATATTTCGGGTTGTCGTCTACTATCAAAATTTTAGCCAAAGAGTTCATCATTATATCCTGAAAAATATGTTAATATCTGTATTTTAAGATATTTATCGAATAAAATAAATAAATTAATTATACGAGATTGTCTTTGAGGGCTTTTATGGCTGCCTGAGTTCTGTCATCTACCGATAATTTTTGTAGAATATTGCAGACATGGGCTTTGGCGGTATGGATGCTTACATAGAGTTTTTTAGCTATGTCTGCGTTGCTGTACCCGTCTACAATCAATCTCAGAACCTGCGCTTCCCTGTCTGTCAGCTGTATTTTATCTTCGTCCTGATTGTTTTGTTCATAAATCGGCGATGGTGCAGATAAATCAGAACCTGAAGTGATTTGTCCGAGAATGAAATTTGATATGGACGGATCAAACCATACTGCGCCGTCTTTTACGGTTTCTATGACGGATATAAGGTTTTCTGGTTTTATATCTTTCATGCAATATGCTTTAGCTCCCGCACTGAGAGCCTGAAGTATTTCTGACTGGTTGTTGTGCGAGGTGAGAATGATGATTTTTGTATCTGGAAGAATTTCTTTGATGCGTGAAGTTGTTTCTATTCCGTCGATACCTGATAACCCCAAGTCCATAAGTATCATATCAGGTTTGTTTTGTTTGGCGATTTCTATTGCGCTTTCACCGTCTTCTGCTTCGAAGATTTCTTCTATAAAAGGCACTGTCTGCAAGGCTGTTTTAAGCCCGAATCTGGTCAGTGCATGGTCTTCTACGATTAAGATTTTTATTTTATTATCAGACACTTCAAAAATTCCTATACTTGTTTGTTATTATAAGTTATTTTGCTTTCTTTAGCAAAGAGATTTTGCGGGATTTCCATCAAAAATTTTGTTCCCTCGTTCGGCTTGCTTGTAACGGAGATTGTTCCGTTGTGTTTTTCAACAATTTTTTTTGTTAGATATAAACCGAGTCCTGTGCCGACTTTTCTGAATTTTTTTGATGTAGAGAAATATTTATCAAAAATTTTGTCGATATATTCAGGTTCGATACCTTTTCCGTTGTCTTCGATTTTCAGGATTATTTTGTGATTTTTTTCTTCGAGAGAAATTTTGATTATGCCGTTATTCGGGGTATAAGAGGAAGCGTTGCTTATGAGATTTTTGACTGCTCTTTTGAAGTAGAGTTTATCTAAGTTTATCGGATAAGTTTCCTGCGGTGCAGAGAGTTCTATGGTCTGGCTTTTGGGTTTAATCAAAAATACGACTTCTTTCAGGCATTCTTCGACAAGTTGTTTCATGCATGTGGTGCTTTTTTGGAAGTGGAAGCCCTCGACTTCGTATTTGTAAGTATCAAGAAGGCTGTTGAGAAGGTTCAGCAATTCTTCAGAGCTGACCAACATTGTTTCAAGCGCCTGTTTTTGGATGTCAGAGATTTCTCCGAAGCTTCCGTTGAGAAATAAGTTAATTGCGTTTATTTCTGCGATAACGGGAACTTTCAGGTCATGCATAAGAGTAGCCGAGAAGTCTTTATGAACCTGGTTTATGTTTTTGAGTTCGTTTTCTAGCTCGCTGCGGTAGGATTTTATCATCGATTCTCTGTCTTCGATTGATTCAATCATTTTGTTTATGTTTGAAACAATGGTTGAAGTTTGTTTTATGTCGCTTTTTTCTATACGTCTTGATAAATCTCCGTATCTGACAGCATTAGCCGTATTTGAAACATTCTTTAGAAATTTTTTCAGTTTTATATGTTCATTTTTGAGTTTTCTGTATTTGATGAAATACAAAACAGATAAAAGAAAAAATACAATTACTGATAATAAAGCGTATTTAAGAAACAATTTTTCACTCCATGCAATCTTATTTCTTATTATATTAGTTTCATTTTAACTTAACAATATCTCTTTTCGCTGTTATAATAAAAAAATAAAAAGACTAGAACAAGGGTAGGATTATTGAAAAAGTTTATTGCTTTTTTTCTGATTTGCGGATTTTTGAGTGTTTTTCAGATTTGTTATGCAGGTGTTGACTCTCAAAAAACAGAAACTCCTTCTCAGAATAAGGATAGCGAATTTGCTTTTGAAGTCGGAGAAAAGTCATCGACAGATATAAACTATCTCTCGGTTATTAGTTCTCTGCTTACAGTTATTTTGCTGATACTCTTATTTGCATGGGTATATAAAAAATTTGTCGGAGTGTCTGCAGAAAAGTTGTTATCAGGGAAGATAAAAGAGGCAAAAGAAAACTCAATATCCGTTTTGACAACAACTCCTATAGGTCAGAACAAATATTTACACCTGATAGAAGTAAAAGGTCAGAAGCTTTTGATAGGTTCTACATCGAATGATATTGTTATGTTGAAAGAAATCTCCGACAAACAAGAGGGGGCAAAATGAGAAAAACCGTACAAATAGGGAATAAACTTGTTGGCGATAATCAAAATTGTTTTATTATTGCAGAGATTGGCATAAATCATAACGGTTCTGTTGATAAAGCAAAGCAGCTTATTGATATAGCAAAGTTTGCAGGTTGTGATGCCGTCAAATTTCAGAAGAGAACGGTTGATGTTGTCTACACAAAAGAAGAGCTTGAAAGACCGAGAACTTCTCCATTCGGAGAAACGAACGGCGATTTGAAAAGAGGTCTTGAATTCGGGTATGACGAATATAAAGAGATAGATGAATATTGCAGACAGAAGGATATTCTGTGGTTTGCTTCATGCTGGGATGAGCAGTCGGTAGATTTTATTGACCAATTTGATGTCCCTTGCTATAAAATAGCCTCGGCATCATTGACCGATGATAATCTGCTTCTTCATACAAAATCAAAAGGCAAGCCCATATTGCTTGCTGCAGGCATGAGCAGCGAAGAAGAAATTGACCATGCAGTTGAAATCCTTGGTGAAGACAATTTGATTTTGCTCCAGTGCACATCGACTTATCCTGCAGAGAATAATGAATTGAACCTCAGGGTAATTCAAACATTCAGAGAAAAATACAATATTCCGATAGGCTACAGCGGGCATGAAAAGGGTATCATGCCATCTACAGCAGCTGTTTTGCTCGGTGCATGTGTTGTTGAAAGACATATAACTTTGGATAGGACAATGTGGGGAAGTGACCATTCGGCTAGTTTAGAGCCTGCAGGGTTGATAAAACTTGTAAGGGATATAAGAAATGTACCGGCTATTTTAGGCTCTCCTCACAAAACTGTGCTTGAGAGTGAAAAGGCGATAATGAAAAAACTCAGAAGGGTAAAAAACGAAATATGTTGCAATTAGAGCATAAAGATAAAATAAAGATGATTATCACGGATGTCGACGGTGTGTTGACTGACGGCGGGGTGTATGTGTCTACCCACAGCGAAGAGCAGGTCAAAAAATTGAATTTTAAGGATCTTATGGGGATGGCTCTTGCTGTAAGACACGGGTATAAACTCGGAATTATATCAGGAGAAAAAAATCAGATTATCGACGGTATAGCAGCACGATTCTCTATAGAAGACGTTCATCAGGGTATAAGGATTAAACTCCCTGTTTTTCAAAGTATATTGGAAAAATATTCTCTATCTCCTGAAGAAGTTTGCTATATAGGTGATGATGTAAATGATTTGGAAGTTTTGAAGTTTGTAAAAACAGCAATCACGGTACCTGATGCGAATTTTAAAGTTAAAGAAATAGAAAATATTATTGTTTCAAACTTTTGCGGCGGGCATGGCGCTTTCCGTGAAGTGGTTGATTCTCTGATTTATTAAGGAGAGATTAAATATGTTCAAAAATAATCTTGAAGCTCTTGAAATAAAAAACAAAGCTCTTGCAGACAGGATAGCAAAAATAAAACCTGACGCTCTTAAAGATATATCAGCAGCGAGAGCTGAGAACGGCGAGTATATTCTGATTTATAAACAAGTGCCTCTGCATGATACAAAAGACCCGATGCGTGAGGCAAAGTCTATATGGTTCAGAAATATAAAACAGGAGCTTAAAAATAATGATATTCAGGTTGTTTTTGGCTTAGGTCTCGGGTATTTATTCAAACGAGCTTATGTCAGCGCAAAGTCAAAAGTTTTTTTGTTTGAACCGTCGTTAGAGATAATTCGTTTTGTTCTTGAGTATGTTGATTTTTCAAAAGAAATTCTTGATGACAGGGTGTTTATATTCAACGAGCCTGATGATTTGCTCAAACAATTGAAGTCTGATTTTCTGGTCGGTGATAACATAGAGTTTATCTATTTGCCGTCGTATGCTGTTTTGTTCAAGGATACTCTTGTAAAACTATCGACAGAGATTTTTGATGTAATAAAAAATAAAACTGTTGATATGAATACTCTGAGCGTTCACAAAACTTCCACTGCGGTAAAAAATATTCTCCATCATATGAACAATTTTGGAAAAATCAGAGCGGTTGACTCTCTCAAAGGCTCATTTGAAGGTAAAACAGCTTTAATTGCAGCAGCCGGTCCTTCTTTGAAGGATGATATAGCCGAAATAAAAGCTTCAAGAGATAAGTTTGTTCTGTTTTCTGTTTCATCTGCGCTTGCTTATTTGATTGAAAACGGAATAACTCCTGATTTTGTCGTTGCTTCTGATATAAACGCAGTTACTTCACGGTATAAAGATGTTGATAGCAAACAACTTGAGGGTATTTCTCTTATTTTTGAAGGAAGAGCACAGGGGTATTTGAGCGATAGTCCGTTCAGATACAAAATTTGTTATTTTTCAAACACGGATAAGATAGCTGATGCCCTTGTTAACAACTTTTCAGGAAATATAAAAACTCATGAATCATCGTTATCTGTCAGTATATTGGCTTTTTATGCAGCCAGAGTACTCGGTTTTTCAAACATAATCTATAGCGGGCTTGACCTTGCGATGACTGATAATACTGCTTATGCAAAGAGTGCTTTTTCTGAAACCGTTTCGAAAGATAAGCTTATTTCTGACTATAATGGTATAAAGGTAGAAAAAAATCTGATTCCTGTTTTATCGGCTGATGGAAAAGAAATTTTGACAAGAGAAGATTATCTCCTGTTCATAAAACAATTTGAAGAGATATTATCAAACGGTGAAAAAATTGTATCAACTGCAAAAAAAGGTGCTCTTATCAGAGGTATGACTTATGAAACAATCGAAGAAGCCCTCGGTAGTTTGCATGAAAAAATACCATTTGTTGATGAAGTGTTGAATAAGTCATTTGTTTCTTCAAAAAAAGAATGGGAGGCATTTTCAAATAAAGCCTATGAATATCTTGATTCACAGAAAGAAATTCTTGATTTGTTGTATCAAAAGACTGTTTATCTCCATGAAAAAACAAAAGAACTCAAGGATTTTGCAGAAGATGACAACTTTGATTTGAATTTCCTTCAGGAAAAATATGATGAAGAGAAAGACGATTTGTCTTATTTGAGGACGAATATTATGAACAATGTTTTCTTGGCGTCATATATGCAGGTTGATTTGCTCAACTATGTTCAGGGATATCAAAAAGAGCATTTACAGAATATTGATATATTTAGAAAAAATATCTCTTTAGAGCTGGAATTATGTGCTAAAATTATGGATAAATACGAAGACTTGAAGTCTTCTATGGAGTGTGTGCTAAACAATCACTATGAAAAAAATTCTTAAAGATATAAGAGAAAAAATAAATAATATAAATAAATTTATTGAAGAATATACTTCTCTTGGTAAATCACTCTCACTGCCTGCTAAGGCTTATATGAACTGGGGGATTTACCTTGCAAAATTAGGCGACCTTGATAGAGCTATCGAAAAATTTGAAATATCAAATCAGATGTCATCAAAGACTTCTGATGTTGTTGCAAATCTCGGGATTGCTTTTGCCAAAAAAGGAATGTATGAAGAAGCTATTTTGAAGTTCAAAGAATCTATCAGGATGGACTCTCGATATGTCAAAGGATATACCCTTCTTGCTGCTGCTCTTGCAGAACAGGGAAGGGATGAAGAGGCATGGCAGTATTATGAGAGTGCAACAAAACTTGCAAAGCACAATTACGAAACTTATATAAGCTGGGGGATTTCTCTTGCAAAACGATGCCGGAGGGAGGAGGCTGAAGATAAATTCAGAACAGCTTATTTAATAAATTCTTCCTGCGCTCAGGCTGTTTTTCTATGGGGGGTAGTCTGCTCAGAGCTGCACAGATATGATGAAGCTGTTGAGAAATTTGATGCAACGCTGAGTTTGGAACCTGAAAATTATGAAGCTTTTTATTATAAGGCTTTATCTCTTTTGAAGATGAATAAATTCAAAGAAGCTGAAGAAAATGCAAAACGGAGCATAAATATTCACCCTCAGAAAATTGAAACTTATATCATTCTTGCAAAATCCTATGTCGGTATGGGAGACACTGAAAAAGCGCTCAGTTGTTTTGAAACGGCAGAAAAAGTGGAAACTGATAATCTCGCTCTGTATTTATCCTGGGCCGAGTGCCTCTACAACGCAGGCATGTATGCTGATACAATTGATAAGCTGAAGATTGCTGAAAAATTAAGTCCTGATGATGTGACTATGGAGTATTATATGGCGCTTGCTCTCTCCAAAGCCTGTGATGTTGTTGATGCAATAAAATATATGAAGAAAGCTCTGAAAAAACACCCTAAAGACTTAACGATGATTGCTGATTTGGGAAAATTGTTTTTGCAGAGCAAAGACTATGACAAGGCTATCAGATGTTTTGATGCCGTTCGCAAGAAAAGCCGTACCAGTACACAGGTTTTTTACAACTATGCGACTGCGTACAGACTGAAGGGCAATCTTGATAAAGCTCTTGAGTATTATAATAAAATGATTGACTACAATCCCGAGCATATTCAGTCTTATGTAGATGCTGCGATGATTTATTCTTATATGGGGAATAATAAAGAAGCCATCAGGAAGATGAGAAAAGCCTATCAGCTGAATAAAGATGACCTCTCGGTTGTTCTTGATTATGCCAAGACTTTGATGAGAGCAGGCGAATTTGTTGACGGTATAGAAAAGCTTGATTATATTCTCTCAAAAGACCCTGAGTTCATTCCTGCAAATTTATGCAAAATAGAGTCGCTTGTAGAACTCGGAAGGTATAAAGAGGCAGATGAAGTTTTGAAGGGCTTAAGCGAAAAATATCCGGAAGTTCGTGATGTCAGATTATTCTCTGCTGTATCTTTGATAGAAATAGGGGATAGGCTCAAAGACAATTCTTTTTATACAAGAGCAGTTGAAGAACTCGAATTTCTGCTCAGGGATGAACCTGACAATATTGATTATTCTTCAAATATTGCATATGCCAGAGCACGCCTTGGAGATATGGACTATTTTGAGTCAACTTTCCGCAGATTGCTCGAGAATAATCCGGATAAAAAAGAAATTATTTATAAATATTTAAAATTAGCACTCGAAAAACTTGACATTCCTGATAGATTTGATACTTTTATATAAGTAAATAAGTATGAGGTTAATAGGCAGAAAAAATGAGTATAGTTGTTCAAAAATTCGGAGGAACCTCCGTTGCGGATTCAGAGAAAATCAAAAATGTCGCACAGGCTGTTATTAAAGAATACAACAACGGCAATCAGGTTGTTGTCGTCGTATCCGCAATGGGACACACAACTGATTATCTCGTAGATTTGGCATCTCAGATTTCAAAAACACCGTCTTCACGTGAAATGGATATGCTTCTTGCAACAGGTGAGCAGGTTTCAATAGCTCTATTGACAATGGCTTTGCATGAAGCAGGATATAAAGCAATCAGCATGAACGCTTCTCAGGTGGGAATTATTACCGAGAATGTTCATTCAAAGGCAAGAATTATCAAAATAGAAACGGAAAAACTGAAAAAGAATCTGGACAATGGTATGATAGTAGTAGTAGCAGGCTTCCAGGGCGTAACCCCCGAAGGAGAAATTACTACTCTCGGTCGAGGCGGTTCTGATACCTCGGCAGTTGCTCTTGCGGCTGCATTGAATGCAACTCGCTGTGATATTTATACAGATGTTGATGCCGTATACACTGCTGATCCTCGTATAGTACCAAGAGCATCAAGATTGGATGTGATTTCTTATGAAGAAATGCTTGAACTTGCAAGAGTCGGTGCGAATGTTCTTCATCCTCGTTCTGTTGAAACTGCAAAACAGTTTAATGTTCCGATGAGGGTGAGAAGCAGTTTTAAACATGATGATGAAGGAACTTTGATTATAGGAGTAAATGATATGGAAATATACAGACCAGTAAGCGGTGTAGCTGCTGATTTATCTCAGGTTAAGATTGCAATCTTGAATGTTCCTGATGAACCTGGATTTGCCGCAAAAATCTTTGGTCAGCTTGCAAAACACAACATCAGCGTTGATATGATTATTCAATCTTACGGTGAAAAAACACTCAAAAGAGATATATCATTTACCGTTGATGATTCTGATTATGTAAAAGCCGTATCAATCCTTGATGAAATCAGAAAAGAAGTCGGCTTTGGCGAAGTTATTATTGACAAAAACATTGCAAAAGTCAGCATTGTCGGCGCAGGCATGATTGACAGACCCGGTATTGCAGCTGATATGTTCGAAGCTATCGCTGATGAAGGCATCAACCTCAAGATGATTTCTACAAGTGAAATCAAAATCAGCTGCGTAATTGATAAGAGTTATGCAAAAGAAGCCGTTCAGGCTCTTCACAAAAAATTTGAGCTTGAATCAGAAGACATCGCTGTTGTTAACGGCTAATAAGATTTTATTTATCGATACCAGAAAAGACCCCTCTTTTTAAGAGGGGTCTTTTCAAGAACAACTTTTTGTGCGCTCTGATGCTTTCTTGAGTGCATTTTCGTAGTCATAGGCTATATCTTTTTTTGTTATGAACTTTGAGAGTCCGAGTTTCAACAAATTAACAGCTAAAGACCTGTTGTTCAAAATTAAAATAACCTCTGCTTTTACATCATGAAGTCTTGAGATTATATCTTCAAGAGCAAATATTGCAGAAACATCCATTGTTTTGATATTTTTGCAGTCGACAATAAGACATTCAACACCAAGCAGCTCTTCTGCTTTTGCAATAATATGCGAGGCTGACCCGAAAAAGAAAATACCGTCGATGTGCAGAATTTTTATTTTATCCTGACATTCTTCCTGCTCAAAGTGCTCAACATCTTTTATATCTATATTCATCTGAGAGGCAACTTTTGCAGCAAACAGCAATGAGGCAAGAATTATGCCTACACCGACAGCCAGAATCAAATCATAGAATACCGTAATAAAAAATACAATGCTCATAACAAGCAAATCATATTTTGGCATGTATTTTATGAGCTTCAGGAACTTGTAGTCTATGATATCAAATCCTACCTTAATCAAAATCCCTGATAAGACGGCAATCGGTATTTTTGATGCAAACGGTGCAAGGAATATTATGACCGATATCAACAGCATAGAGTGAACAACTCCTGATACTCTTGTTGTTCCTCCTGATTTGATGTTTACAACCGTTCTCATTGTTGCACCTGCCCCGGGCAATCCTCCGAAACATCCTGAAAGAAGGTTACCTATCCCCTGTCCGATAAGCTCTTTGTTTGAATTATGCTTTGTTTTTGTAATTGAATCTGCGACAAGCGAAGTAAGAAGAGAATCAACAGAACCGAGCAAAGCAAGAGTGAATGCTGTCGGAATTAGAGCAAGCAGCGTTTCAACAGGTATTTTCCCAAGTTGAAAATCAGGGAATGATGAGGGAATTTCTCCGATTGTCTTCACATCAAAATGAAGAATAATACTCAAAATACTTACAAAAACCAGTGCAAGTAAAGCAGGTGGGATTTTTTGCGATATTTTTCTCGGGGTAAAAAATACCGTCAAAATTGTCAAAACACCTAATATTACACTTTGAACATCCAAGTTATGATAAGATTTGATGAAATCTTTAAAAGCGAGAACAGGCGTGCCCTGCGACTCAAGACCAAGCAGAGGACCTGTCTGCAAAATGATTATAATCATGCCTATCCCGCTCATAAATCCTGAAATGACAGGATAAGGTACGTAGTTGATGAGTTTGCCTATTTTGCTTATTCCTAGCAAAATTTGAAACAAACCGCCTAAAAATATAGTCCAGAATATTAATCTGAAATCACCCGGGTGTGTGGCAACAATTGATGCAACGATAACCGTCATTGGACCTGTGGGGCCTGAAATTTGGGTTTGTGTTCCGCCGAAGATTGTTGCAAACAATCCGACTATGATTGCACCATATAAACCTGATATAGCACCCAATCCGCTTGCTTCTCCGAAGGCAAGCGCAAGCGGAAGCGCAATTACACCGGCTGTAATACCTCCAAACAGGTTACCTCTCAAATTTCTTGGCAGTCCTTTTTTCATAATCCCCTCAAATTAACTGATAATACTTATTATAGCCTAAATCAGATATTTATGTATTTTAGTAAAGAAAATGATTTTTGGCAGTTAATATACACAATTTTTCAAGGGTATTCCTGTATTCTTGTTTTATTTCATCTGGCAGGTTTGTTTTGTCATAAACTTTTCTCAGATTATTCCATTTTTTCAACTGCTTTTTGGGAGTAGCTTTCATGTGAGCAAAAATGTTCAAGCCTTCTTCAAGGCACTCTATAGATGAGTTCATATTATCAATTTTATCAAAAGCCGAGATAGCTTGCGCATCGATTGAGGCATGTTGTATGTGCTTCAGATAAGAAATCTGCTTTTCTTCCCAGCTTACATTCTTTTTTGAGTGAGAAACTTCTTGAACAAGATGGGAAACTCTTGAACCGAATTTTTTTTCAAGCTCTTTATACGTTGTATCAGTATCTTCTACTGTATCATGCAATATGCCTGCAATAACCGTATCTTTCCCGAATCCTGCCTTTTGAAGTTTTTCTCCTACATTTATGCAGTGCGTGACATAAGGTATTTTTTTTGTCGGGTGTTTTCTATATTTTCCGTCATGTTTTTGTATTGCAAAAATTACCGCTTCTCTTGTTTCAGGGTCAGAAAAAAGAGAACGTTTTGAGGGTATGAATACATCTCTATCAGGTGATTTTAGCAAGCTGATAGTAGGAGAGGTATAACTCTTTCTTTCTTGCGTAGGTGTTATCCCTCTAAATGAGAGAAAATTATTTGCTGTGTTAATTTTGTTTATTACTGCCATATTCAGTGATACCTGATTTTCATGAATCTCTAAGATGATTATATAAAAAAAGAACATAAATATAAATTGATATTACTTTTTATGTTCTTTTTTTAGGGATTTATATAGCAAATTCCACCAAAAATTTCCAAAACAACGTCATACTGAGCATTAGCGAAGTATCTCAATAAAAAGGATTCTTCTGGTTAAAATCATCAGAATGGCAGACTTTTAATAGTATCTGTGAAATTTGCTATATAAATCCCTTTATTTAAGAGTTGTAAATATTTTGCCTGCCTCTATCAAAAAATAATCTTCAAGGACTTAAACCATCTGATTGGACACAAAAGAGTACTTAAGAATGATTATTGAGGCAATAAACTTAAACGGGATTTCTGCAAAAAAATCTCAGAAAAAATTTGATTCAAAAAAATCTGCTGACGCAGATTTAACAAATAATTATAATTATTTGCAAAATTCAAAACAAAAAGTTGATGCGCTATCAGCATCAAACTACTTTGATATAAATTTCAAAGGGGTAGAAGAAAACAGACGATTTCGCTCAATGAAAAAAGATTTTGCTCCAAAAACCGAGAAAATTCTTGTATATGCTACTCGTATTGCAAAAAGGTTAAACTCTCCTGTTGTTACTCAAGATCATATGTATCTGGCGATTCTGGTTGATTTGGATAAATATATTGATGAGTTGAACAACGGTGCAAAATATGAAGAAACTTTTTCAAATGTAGGCTCTGTTCCTGTTTTGGAAGAATACCTCGCTCAGGATTACTTCAAAGAAAAAGAAGGAAGAGCAAAAATACAACCTGTAATAAAAGATGAAATCAACAATGTCAAAAAATCTATAACACAACAAGCTCAAAATAATCCAAGAGTCAGAAGATTTGGCACTCCGCCACTGTCGCCTTCTTTGATAAATGATATTTATTTCTTAAACAAAAAACTTGATGCAACTGCTCCATCTCAATCTTCTACCTCACTGATTGATGATTCTGTACTTCTTGCCTCTCTGATTGCTTCTGACAGCAAGTCTACCCGTTCAAAAGCGCTTTCTTTTGTGAACAGACTGCAAGAGGCTGCGATGATTGATGAAGCTCCTCAAAAAGAAAAAATACATCTGCATTTTTATGATGAAAAAGCTGATAACCTCTGGAGAAACTTTGATCTCGGACGCAATATGTTTGTTCTGTTTGATAAAGATAACGAAAACGCTCCGAAATATCTTCTTCGCAGCTTTGCAAACCTCATAAACAAACCCGGGCAAACATACAAAAATTTGAATAAAGATAATGTTGATATAACGTTCTTCAATGATAAAGCTACTTTTGAACTCATAACAAAAAAATATGAGGATGCCAAAAAAGATAAAGATAAAAAACATATTTTTGTTCTTGATTGGGCGACGGCAGGGGCTTCTTCATCGACATTAAGAGGAATGGAAGGACGGATATTATTTACTCTTGAAGATTTGAAACTGCTTGAAAATAAAGATAAAGAGTCAAATGTTCAGTTTTTGGTTCTCTCAAACAAAGATTTTTATTATGGAACAAATCAGAATGCTCTCATAAAAAATGCCGTAGATGACTATGGCGAGCTATCATTGCCGATTATGAACGCAGAAGATACAAAAAAAGTGCTGATAGAAAGTCCTGAGTTTATTGATAAAGCAGTGAAGAAACAAGTTTCAGAGGATGCAATCACTTTTGCGGTTGAGTTATCTAGCGCAGATGACGGTATATATCCTGAGAAAACACTTAAGCTTCTGAAAAATGTTGCATCATATTTCGTTGAAAAAGACGAAATAACCTCAGAAGATATTGCTACTTATATCGATGAAACAAAACATCTCTCAAAAACAACCGACTCTGATGAACCGTTCAAAGTTGTTTTTAATACCGGAAAAACGCTTGATGATATAGTAGGTTCTCCTATGACAAAAGCGGAGGCTGAGAGTATTGTCAATCAGATTAAAAACAAAAGAATCGGGACAAAAGGGATGACTTTCTTCCTCGATACCGGTTCGTCTTATGGCGGTGGAAGACGTCATACTGCCGAAGCCATAGCAGGCGAAGCTGGTATTCCTATGATAACAATTAATGCCCGTGATTTTGCGATGAAAGATATTGATGCCATGTCCCAAAATGCAGGACTCTCTGAGATAAAAATCAGAAAGATTATTAACAGCGCACGGACACAGGCTGAGGCAAACCCGAATAAAACAGCGATGATTTTTATCGAACACTTTGATAACTTCGCATCAAATCCGCTTTATGGAATTTCTTCAATTTATGAACAAAAGGCCTTCTCTCAGCTTTTGGAAGAAATGGAAAATATCAGAAAAAATGAAGATTTGAACATTATTGTCGTCGGATCTACAGATATGCCTGAACTTCTCGATGAAAACATTATGAAACCGCATAAATTTCTCGATCAGGTAATCATATATTCTCCTCGTGATGTCAAAGACAGAGAGGATATTATAAAATATTATGCCGATAAAAATAATCTCAAAATAGCAGGTGATACCGAGGAAGAAAAAAATTCTATAATAAAATCAGCAGCCGAAACAACAAGCGGTTTTACTGTTGTTGATATTTTATATATGCTCGATAAAGCAGATATAATCGCCAAAGAACGGGGTCATGACGCTATTGATAAATCTGATTTTACGGAAGCTTTCTTGCAGACAACATCAGGCAGGGTTTCATCGGTTAAAGATTCTGCTCACAGGAAAGAACTTGTGACAAAACATGAAGGCGGTCATGCCCTGACGCTGCAGTTTATGTATGACCTCGCTAAAGAGCAGGAAAAACCATGGCATGTTCCTGATAAAGTGAACTTTATCACACTTGACCCGAGAGGCGACTACGGCGGAGCTATGTATCATAAAAATTCAGAGAATGATGAATACAGCTTCGAAAAAGTCTTCAGTGATATAATTTGTGCCTTTGGCGGGCATTCTGCGGAGAAAACATTCTTCAATATGGACGGAAGCTGGGGAATTACAGGTGATATGCAGCAAGCAACAAATACTGCAAAAATGGCCGTTCAATATATGGGATTAGGTCCCAATACAGGGAGAATATCCATCTATCCTGCAAGAAACGGGAATCTTGATATATCAGAGAAGATGAGAGATAAAATTGACTCTGATGTTGATGTTTTCTTGAAGAATGCAAATGCTGTTTCCGATATGATTGTAAATACTTATGATGGTTTTTTGGAAGAATTCGGACAGAAATATAAAGATAGAGTAGGAACAGGCGATTGCATAATTACTGCAGATGAATTCCAGAAAGAACTCTACGATTGGGTAGAAAAACAGCCTGAGTCAAAGAAAAAAGAAATAGAAAAACTAAAACAAGATGTTTTGATGGTCATTGATAAAACCAAAAAAGGTATCGTGATTGATAAAGATACTATCAGCGAAGAAAAGAAACACTACGCTCAAAATGAACATCCTCCGGTAAAAGGCGGTCTTCCTCCCGTTGATGAATAAAAAATATAAAAAAATATAAATTTTTGAAACAAACAGGCAATTTTTTATGCCTGTTTGTTTTTATATAAATATAAGGGTTATAGTGAAAGGTTAACTTCAAGGTTATGAGCAACGGAGTGAAAAATACGAGGTATGCTCAGGCAATTAACGTCAATCCTATGTCGTTATATACGCCTGACAGTATATTCAGAGCAAATCTTATGACACCTGTTTACGGTGATATGTATATTCCATCACGTCCTCTTGATAATCGGACGCTTGATAAATACGAATCACCCGACCCATCATCTCCTATGTGGACGACAAACAAACAAATAGGACTTGCTGCAGGTGTTGCATACGGTATTATCGGTGTTCTGACCAGAGGCAAGAGTATAAAGGCAACAGGCAGGTTGCTTATGAATATAGGCAATAAAATATTCGGAGGTATTAACAGGTTTAGAACTTCAATAGCGAACTATATTATAGACAATAATTATTATAAGCGATAATTTTTGTCAAAAACCACAGCGGTTTTTTTATAAATAAAAAAATAAAAACTGAAGAAAAGCTCTTCAGTTTTTATTTTATGAAACAGTGTTTGTTATTTTTCTTTTATATGCAGCTCGATAGTCATCGGATTGTGAGAAGATATTTGTTTTGCGAATGCTGTTGAGAACATATCGAGCGTTTTGGGATTATAAGGATATAAAACTTCATCTGGTTTTACGAAAAACCAGTCAAGTTTGTATTCATCGTAGCCTATCAACGCTTTTTTCGAGTAAGTCGGAACAAATCCCTTCAGCCCTCTTTCGTTTGTTGTTCCGAGGTAATTATCATAACTTGCATTATCTCCGATAGTACGTTCACGTTTGAATTCAAAAATTTCTTTATCATCAAATCTGAAATCCTGAAACAAATCAAATGTGGCTTTTTCTTTGTTGTTTGCAAAAATCGGTACGCTCGGGCTTGTCGGGTCGTTTTTAACTCTTGAAGAGTTGAATATTCCTGTTGCAGAGGAGATTATGCTTCCGTTTTGTACAAATTTTGCTGATATATTCTTAATCATATTCTGTCCGTCGAAATTTTTTCTGAAAAATCTCTTCGGGTCATTAGGCGATGTATCCTGATTGTTTGTGTTGAGGTTTGCGCCGATTACGACAGGATTTGAAATGTCTTTAATTCTTGAAAGAAAGTATTGTACCTGAATGGCTCTGTTTTTGGGTTTTGTTCTGTCTTCTGTTTCGATTGCTATCAGTGTTGTTTTTACATCGCCTGGCAGAGTTACATCAGCAAGAAGAGCTATTCTGCCGCCTATTTTTACATCCGTAGGTTCAGGTTTGACGGGAAGATTTTTCTCTTTCATTGATGCCATATCTTTTGCGTATTCTTTTTCATCATCATACCAGTTGTAAGCATCAGGAAGTCTGATAATTCTTACATTAGACAGAGGGTATTTTGAGAGGATGGCATGACCTGAGAGTCCTCTGTATTGGGATTTGTTTATCTCTTTGTTGTATTTCCCTTCATAATCAGGCTGAACGCCGAGAGTGTAAGGGTCTGTTCCTATAAAATCCACTCCGAAGGCGTAGTTATATCCGAGAGCATGAGCGAGTTCATAGGCAACATTTTTGTATCCGCTTTCAGGTCTTCCCCAGTCAACATCCGTAAGAAATATTATATCAGGTCTTTGCAGACTTTTTATTTGAGTTTGCAGGGCGATTTTTTTCTCTCTGTCTTTCAGAATTTTTTCATCTGCGAGCGATATAACTTTATCCCCGTTCAAAAATAATGCCGATATCTGATGCAGCTGCGCACCGCCTTCGAGGTTCCAGTTTATGACCTTCATTGTATGGGGAAGAACATCTTCTGACCCAAAGGAGTTATCAACAACAGGTGTATTCAGGATGGTGTCTATTTTATTCTGAATTTCCGGTGTTGTTGTCTTTGACTTTGACAGGCTTACATACTCGTCAAATGACAGCCTTGGCAGTGCAAACGCTGATGAGGCGGCAAGAAAAAAAATTCCTGCCGAGAGTATACCTGATAAGATTTTTTTATTCATAAAAATATACCTCTTCTATCTCTTTCATACATTGAATAATTCGGTTACTTCAAATTTATTTGCATCAATAAGTCCTTTATCAGTGATTTTTAGCTCGGGAATTACCGACAGTGATAAAAATGCCATACTCATAAACGGGTCGTTGATTGTGCAACCGATTTCTTTTGCCGCTATATTCAGCTCATTGACTTTTTTAATAACCTCTTCAAGCGGCTTATCAGACATGAGTCCCGCTATCGGAAGAGGAAGATGGGCAAGAGTTTTGCAGTTATTGACAACGATTTTTCCTCCCTGCGATTTCACGAGTTCTTTTGCAGCATAGTACATATCTTCGTCATTTGTTCCGATTACAATCATATTGTGTGAGTCATGAGCGACTGTTGAGGCAATTGCTCCTTGTTGGAGTCCAAAACCTTTTACAAATCCGAGTCCGATGTTGCCGCTTGCTCTATGACGTTCTATGACTGCTATTTTCAAAACATCATCAGCAATATTTGATTGAGCAAGGTTGTTATCATCAATTTTTATGCGCTCGACAGATATCTTTGTAATAAGCTGATGCGGAAGCACGTTGATTGTTTTGACCGAATTTGATTTTGCTTCTATCTCAAAAGCATTTTTATCAAGATTGACGTTTACAGACCCTCTGACAGATGGGATATGAACATAATCAAGGTTTTGAATTAATTTGCCGTCTTTAGCGACGAGTTTTCCTTCTTTGAATACCATAGACGGTTTGAAGTCTTTTAGATTCGGCAAAACTACCATATCAGCTTTATACCCTGGAGCAATTGCTCCGAGGTTTGCTATTTTGAAATATTCTGCCGTGTTGATTGTTGCCATCTGTATTGCGCTGATTGGGTCAACACCTGCCTCAACTGAGTGTTTTATCATACTGTTTATGTGTTCAAAGAGGTCAGCAGGGTGTCTGTCATCAGTTACAAACATGCATTTTCTTGTGTTTCTGTCTTTCAAGACGGGAATTAGGGCATCGAGGTCTTTTGCAACTGTTCCTTCTCTGACCATAAGATACATCCCGAGGCGCATTTTTTCCATTGCTTCTTTAGGGGTTGTGCATTCATGGTCTGATGTCACGCCTGCACCGACATAAGCGCAAAGGTTTTTCCCGCTTAGCCCCGGGGCATGTCCGTCAATTCGTTTGCCTTTTTCAAGCCCGAGTTTAATTTTGCTCAACACGCTGTTATCACAGCTAACGACTCCGGGGAAATTCATCATCTCTGCAATCCCTAAAACCCACGGGCGGTCAATCAGAAGAGCCAAATCATAGCTGTTAAGGTCTACACCTGATGTTTCGAGGTCTGTTGCGGGAACGCATGATGGTAGCATCATATAGACATCAAGCGGTAAATCATAGGTTGATTCCCTCATAAAGCTTATACCCTGCAAGCCGAGGACGTTTGATATCTCATGCGGGTCAGCGATTACCGTTGTTGTTCCTGATGGTAGTACTGCTCTTGTGAATTCTGTCGGCAGCATCATGGAGCTTTCGAGGTGGACATGTCCGTCGATAAATGATGGTGAGAGATAAGCTCCGTTGATATCAATTTCTTCTTTTCCGTGGTAATTTTCGCCTATGCCTGCAATTCTGCCGTTTACGACAGCAACATCGCTATGGTAAACTTCTTCAGAGAAGACATTGATTATGTTCGCATTTTTTATAACCAAATCAGCAGGAGTTTCTCCTGTTGCGACTTTTATTGTTGTATCGAGATTCATATGATGCACTTTATAACGCTGATAATTTCATATTATATCATATGAGCGTCAAATATTTTTTATATGTAAATAATCGGGTGTCTGGTATAATAGCAGTGATATTTTTGAGGTTTTGCAATATGATTTCAAAGTTTTTCGGGCTTAAGAATTTGGGAACCGACATCAAAACAGAGCTTGTCGGGGGATTTACCTCTTTTATTACGATGGCATATATGCTTATCATAAATTCCAAAATTCTTGAGATGGCCGGGATGCCATTTGAGGCGTCTATGGCGGCTGTAATTTACACTACATTCATCGGGTGTATGATTATGGGGTTTTATGCAAACAGACCTTTTGCCGTGGCTCCTCTCGTCGGTGAGTGCGCTTTTTTTGCATACACTGTTGTCATTCTGATGGGCTTCAGCTGGCAGGTGGTGCTTGGGGCTGTTTTCTTAAGCGGGGTTGTATTCTTATTGCTTACAGCTTTGAATATCCGTCCCTGGCTTGTGAACTCGATGCCCGAGAGTTTGAAGATGTCTTTTGGCGCCGGGTTGGGAATTTTTCTTGCACTGCTCGGGCTGTTGAAATCAGGTATTGTTGAAGCAGGTAATCATGAAATCCCCGTGCATATCGGAAACTGGCAGGAACCAAAGGTTATGCTTGCAGTGTTCGGGGTTGTTTTGATAGTTGTACTGCTTGCAAAAAAAGTAAAGGCGGCTCTGCTTTGTGGGATAGTTGTTTTGACGATTATTTCTTTTCTCTTCGGGCTCAGCGAGATACCTGAGTCTTTTATATCAGCTCCTCCTGATATAAGACCGGTCCTCGGGCAGCTTGATATAGCCGGGGCTCTTGATTTGAAATTCCTTCCCGTGTTGTTTGTAATTTTTGTTGTTTTTTATGTTGATACAATGGGAACGTTGATAGGTGTGTCTTATAAAGCGGGATTTCTTGATGAAAAGGGAAATCTCCCTGAGATTAAGAAGCCTATGTTTGCCGATTCTTTGACTACCGTTCTTGCGTCGATTCTTGGAACTACAACAAGCGGGGTTTTCCTCGAGTCTGCAACAGGTGTGCAAACAGGTGCCCGTTCCGGTTTAAGCACCGTATTTGTCGGGATTTTATTTTTGCTCGGGTTGTTTTTTGCGCCTTTGTTCACATCAATTCCGCCCGAGGCGTATGCTCCGGCATTGATTGTTGTCGGGCTTCTAATGATAAGCGGGATATCACGTGTTGATTTTTCTGACCCGACAGAGTATATTCCCTCATGTCTTGCGATTGTGTTGATGGTGTTTACTTACAACGCAGGCATCGGGATGGCGGCGGGGTTTGTAGCTTATCCTTTGATGAAATTGTTCTCAGGACAGAGAGAAAAAACAAATCCCGCAAACTGGATTTTGTGTGTTATATCAATAATATTTTTTGTGTTATACCCCTACTAATGAGAGTTTCATAAGATGAAAAACAAAAAAAAGACAATAGAGCTTTTAGCTCCCGCAAAGGATAAAAAGACAGCTTTTGCAGCAATTGACTGCGGTGCTGATGCTGTTTATATAGGTTCTCCAAGGTTCGGGGCAAGGGTGAACGCTTCAAATTCTCTTGATGATATAAAAGAGGTTGTTGAATATGCTCACATGTTCAGGGTAAAGGTTTATGTGACAATCAATACAATTATGTCTGATGATGAGCTGAAAGAGGCAGTAGAGTTGATTTATCAACTTTATGATACCGGGGTTGATGCGATCATTGTTCAGGATATGGGTTTGCTTGAGTGCAAGCTTCCGCCAATCAAGCTGTTTGCAAGCACGCAGTGCCATAACTCGACTCTCGAAAAGGTGAAGTTTCTTGAAAAAACAGGTTTTTCCCGTGTTATTCTCGCACGTGAACTCTCTTTAGAAGAGATAAGAGAAATAGCCTCAAACACCGGCGTTGAGATAGAAACTTTTGTCCACGGAGCGTTGTGCGTGTCATACAGCGGGCAGTGTTATATGAGTTATGCAATAGGCGGCAGAAGTGCAAACAGAGGCGAGTGTGCGCAGCCTTGCAGAAAAAAATATTCTCTTGTTGATTCTGAAGGGGTTGTTGTTGCAAAAGATAAGCATCTTTTGTGTTTGAGGGATTTGAATTTTTCCTCTGATATAAAAGATTTGATAGACGCAGGCGTCAGCTCTTTCAAGATAGAAGGGCGGTTGAAGGATGAAGATTATATAAAAAACGTGGTAGGTTTTTATCGCAGGAAAATTGATGAAGTCATAGCAAACACAGAATATGAAAGAAGCTCATCAGGGTATAGCGTTCCAGGGTTTGAACCTGATGTAAGCAAGACTTTTAACCGGGGATATTGTGAGTATTTTTTGCATGGAAGAAATAAAAACATCACGTCTTTTGACACTCCAAAGTCGAGGGGGGAATATGCAGGAAGGGTAAAAGAGGTTTTTGAGAAATATTTTCTCTTTGATGGGTGCGAGTTGAACAATGCTGACGGGATATGTTTTTTTGATGAGAGAGGCGAGCTTGTAGGAACAAGTGTGAACAAAGCAGAGGGGAACAAAATTTTTCCGCAGTCGATGAACGGGCTAAGAAAAGGCGTTGAGGTATTCAGGAATTATAATCATAAGTTTTCGAAGATGCTGGAAAGTGCAAAAGTTTTGAGAAAGATTGCGGCGTCAGTTCGCTTTGTTGAGAAGGCGCAATGCTATGAGCTTTCTGTTGTTGATGAAGATGGTGTGAGAGTTGTTGTTGAGGCTGGCAAGAATTATGATAAGGCGACAAATCAAGAGCTTGCCAGGAATAATATAATCAAGTGCCTCAAAAAAGCCGGCGATAGCTGTTTTGACATCAAAGATGTGATGGTTGAGGTTGAAGTTTATCCTTTTATTCCTGTTTCAGAGTTGAACGAGCTGAGACGGGGGCTTCTCAAAAAACTCGAAGAAGAACGCCTTGCCACTTATGAAGTTGAAAAATCAGAAGGTGTTTCTATCAGCCCTTATTTTGAGAGGGAGTTGTTTTATGATGCGAATATTATGAATGAGAAGGCAAAAGAGTTTTATGAGAAGCGGGGTGCGATATGCCGGGAGTATGCTCTTGAGAAAACAGGTGAGAGTGAGGGGAAGATTTTGATGACAACGAAGCATTGTTTGAAGTTTTCTCTCGGGTTGTGTTCAAAGGAAGGTAAAAAACACAGATACAGGGAGCCTTTTTTTCTTGTTGATTCTCATGGCAAGAGATATAGGCTGCTCTTTGAGTGTAAAAGTTGTTGTATGAAAATACAAAACTGCTAGACTATTCTTTTTGAGGACGTTATAATCAATATGAGTTCAGAGAGGAATGATTTTTTATGAAAAAAACGATTTCTGTTGTAATACATACATATAATTCAGAAAAATATCTCGAGAGATGTCTTGAGTCCGTGAAAGATGCTGATGAAATAATTATCTGTGATATGCACAGCACTGATAGAACAATTGAGATTGCAGAAAAATTCAACTGTAAGATTGTATATCATGAAAATGTCGGATATGCTGAGCCTGCAAGAAATTTTGCAAACTCTCAGGTGACATCAGATTATTTTTTGATACTTGATTCTGATGAGTATGCTTCAAGCGGTTTGTTGAAATATCTGAGAGCCTACATCGAACGTGAAAATCCTGCTGAAGGTGTTCGAATTCCATACAAAAACGAGCTTCTCGGAAAAGTTTTGCATTCTTATTCAAAGAGAGGGATTTTGAGATTTTTCAAAAAAGGATGTGTAAGTTATCAGGCTCATGTCCATGGCGCCCCCGAGGTAAAAGGAAGAGAAGAGTATATTCCGAATGAGAAAGGGGAAGTGTTCATCACTCATACGATGGTTGATGAGCTGAATCCTTTTATTATCAAGTGGAATTATTATACAACTCTTGAGCTTGAAAAATTGACAGCGAGAAATAAGCATTTTTCGATGACATTTCTTGTGACACGCTCCATACTTGAGTTCATCAAGATGTATTTTATCAAACAGGGGTTCAGGGACGGTGTTCACGGGTTCATCTTTGCGATTATCGCAGCTCATTACAAGTTTATGGCGATAGTGAAGCTGTGGGAATATGAGATGAAGAATGAAGATTATCGCCTCAAGAGAAAATAAGCAAAATGAAAAAGAGAGCTTCAGGCTCTCTTTTTATTAGAGGTATTTGTGTTTAGGATATTTTTGAGAAATTCGCTCCATATTGTGCATCTGCGTCGGCTTGAGTGTTCGGACCTTTTTCTCTCAAGATGGCTGCTGCTGTCTGGAGTTTGTTTATGAGTTCCTGATTATGGCTGTTTTTTGCTTTCAGCGCTTTTGCACGAGCATCAGGCATATTCATACCGTAGCCGTCAGAAAGCTGCTGATAGTAGAAAGATTCGTAGTCAGTCGGAATTCTGACAGTCCAGTTGTTTGAATCTACGCCGTTTTGAGTGCCGGGCTGGTTGATTTTTTCTGACATTCCGAACATATCAGGCAGAGTGAAGAATTGATTTTTTGTAGTGAACAGCTCTGCTGTTTTTGCGTTTCTGAAGTTTTCTTCGCTGCCGACCAGTTCATGTGTGTTGAGTTTCAAATCTTTTGAGAGAAATTCGCTCTGCTCAAGTCTTGTTTCTTTGTTTGAAGCGAGTTCTCTCAATGTTATGTCATCGTGTGTGCCTACACCGATTGTGTAGTCACCCGGTTTGTAGCCCTGAGTTTCATAAAAAGCAGGTCTTCCCCAGGTTTTGTGAGCATATCTTGTGATATGTATGTGGGGATATTTGCCCTGAGTGAGTTTTATGCCTTCCTGTGCATTTTCGCCGAGCAATTCGAACAGAAGGCTGTCTTTGTCAAGTTTGCCCGCTTTTGAAGCTGATTTTTCGATTATTTTTATGACACTGTCTCTGAGTTTTGGTTGATTTTTGACTTCTTCAGGAGTGCCGTTGTTCATCGTGTATGTATATGGATTTACAATTTGCCAGGCGGCGTCTATTCTTACGCCATCGTAGCGTTTGAAGAAGCTGTCAAATTTATGGGCAAGGAGTTCTCCTGTTTCCCCCGGGTGGTCTGGTGTTCCAAGTTTTGAATAATCAAGAGCAGGAAATCCCCAGGTTTGAACTGTTTTATCAGAGTTTTTGCAGCCCATGTATTCATTATCTTTGAAGCAGGATTTGTGTGCCCATCTTTCTTTGTCCGAAAATCCGACTAGGCAGTCGCCGTAGGTTTTGAACCCTTTGTCGTTATATTGTTTTTTTGCTGCCTGCTGTTGTTTGTCTATCAAAAATTGATTGAATTCTTTTTGTTCAATAAGGTCAGCGTATTTTGATTTTAGTTCCGAGACTCTTTTGTTGACATCATGTTTTGAGTATTTTCCAGAGAACAAATCTCTGTCTTTTTCAGGCCATTTTGTTGAGTCAGTGACACCGTGTTCCTGAGCAAGTGCGTCGTAAAGAGCATCTTTTTCAAGCCAGTAGGTGTTATCTTTTTTGAACTGAGCAAATTCTTTTTTCAGTTTTGAGTGTTTCGGAAGATTTTGAAAGTTTTCGAAAGCTTCATTGAGAGCAAGGTTTTGAACTCCGGGGTCATAGTTATCGCCTATTACGTAGCCGTAGTCAACCTTTTTGTCCCTTCTTCTCGGGTCGCCGTCATAGTCCCTGTCAAATTGCTGAACTCTTTCAAGCGGCAATATGTTGCCGTAGTCATCTCCTGAGAGAAGTTTCAGGTCAATGAGATGTTCTCCGAGAGAGAAAGTAGTCCCTGAATAAGGACATGTGTTGAATGAGCTTATTTGCCCCTGAGGACCGAGCAGCATTGCATTTGCGCCTGTCATATCCTGCACGAAGTTCATAAAACCCTGTGAGTTTTCAGAAAGGGTTGTTCCTATGGCCGTGTTATATCCGTGTTCCGAAGGAATATTGAAGTCGAAGACAACAGCCGTCGTTCGACCAAGTCCGAGTTCCTGTCTTGATTGTTGTTCGAGTTGTTTCCATTCTTGTTTTTCTTTTGTCGTAAAAGCTCTACCGAAAGAAGCGGTAGCCCCAATTCTTGAAATTTCCATATTTATAACCAAAACCTCTAATATCTACTATTTTATTAGTATGCAATGAATAATTTTTTTTGCTAGTTTGTAAAAGAATATTTACAAATTCTGTTTGAAAAAATTTTTTTCGATTGTAGCAGAAATTTTTTTTTACTAAAATGTAGCAATGATTAAACATCTTACACCTGTTGTATTACTCACAATATCCAATATATTCATGACGTTTGCATGGTACGGGCATCTCAAACATAAGAATGCTGCGTTATGGATTGTTATTCTTACAAGCTGGATGATTGCGTTTTTTGAATATTGCTTTCAGGTGCCAGCAAACAGAATAGGACATCAGTATTATGAAGCTGCACAGCTGAAGACCATGCAGGAGGTTATAACCCTTGTTGTATTCTGTTTCTTCTCTGTATTTTATTTGAAAGAGGGGTTGAAGTGGAATTATATTGTAGGTTTTGCGCTTATTATACTCTCAGTGTTTTTTGTGTTCAAAAAATGGTGAATTTATGTCAAAGAAGCTGCAAATCCTTGCTATTATGCCTGAGAGTATAGGAGGTCGTCTGACTTCTTCGAGTTTATTCGACGGATTCAGGCTTTTAGGTCATGATGTTGAGGTATTTGATGCGCTGTTTGAGCCTGTTGATGCGGTGAAATCTTTGGTTGAGGAGAAAGATTTTGATTTCGTTGCGAGTTATGATTATACGGCGATAATATACAAAACTAAGCTCGGGTTAAAAATCCCTTCCATAAACTATTTCTCTGATGTTATTGATGATGAGCATTCAGGGAAATACTGGAGGGAGTATTATGATTTTCTCAATGAGGATGAGAACTATGTCTTCTACTGGGATAGGGAGCTGTGCGAGAAGAAAAAAAATGAGATAAAGAATCTTTTTTATATGCCTCATTTTGTGAATACCATGGTGTATAGAAATCTTGGTTTAAAAACAGAATATGAGCTTATGTTTGCGGGGCGGCTTGATAGTGATTTCAGATTGAGAACTGTTGTAACGCTAATGAAAAAATTCAAACATCTGCGCTTCGGGTGGTTCGCTCATCAGAAGCATTTTGAGCAGGCGCTTTTGCGTCTTGATTCAGATGAAGAAAAAGAGCTTTTGAAAAAAAATTATCGGGGGTTTGTTGATACAGAAGAGAAGATGTCAAAGGTGATAAACAAATCAAAGATAGTGTTTAATTACAATGCTCAGGGTGCAGGGTCGTTGAATTATAGGACATATCAAGTGATGGCGTGCGAAAAGTTGCTTCTGAGCGATTATAGAAAAGAGGGAGAAGAGTTGTTTTCGCCTGGGGAAAATTTTGTGATGTTTTCGTCTTTTGATGATTTATGTCTGAAAATAGACTATTTTCTGAATAATGAGGAAGAATACAAGAGAATTGTCCATGCCGGCAGGGAAGTCGTTGAGAAGAATCATTCCTCAAAAGTTTGTGCAGCGAAGATGTTTGATTGTATTTTGTAACAAAATGTTTCAATATTCGTATTAATCATAAAGATTTTTGAGTTTTATCCGATAAATTTATTGAGGATTAAAATATAGCGGAAATACGTTGTTTTATGATTAGAATTGATACAGAAGAATTATTAAAACTGAAAAATTATTACCTCATAGGGGGTACTTCTGCTGTCAATTCTTCGTCATCCTCAAAAGAGAGCGGGGCAACAGATACATCTTTATCTTTAGAAGATGCGCTGAGAATTTTACCGAAAGATCCAAAAAAGCTGATAGAGTTGTTTAATCTTGATGATCCGAACAACCGCTATATCCTCTTGAGGTTATTAGGAAGAGATTATCTTGAAAAACTGACAGAAGAACTTGATAAGAGTTCGATGCTTTTGATTATGCAGTTTTTCACTGTTGCAAAACTTATGTCCATGCTGCAAAAGCTTCCGAAGATGAAGCTGCTTGAGATGTTGCAGCAAATTTTTACGCCAGAAGAAATGCTCAAGATGATGCCAGAAAAATACATGGACAAATTTTTGACAAATGACGGTCTGAAAAAAGAAGAACTTCTAAAATCGCTGATGGGGTTGCCTCCAGAGGCTCTGTCGAAGATGATACAGTCAGTAACAGGCAAACCCCCTCAGAACGTAAACCCTTCTATGAGCAAAGACGAGCAGTCAGCTGCTATGGTTCAGGAACTTTCGCAGATGAATCCTCAGAACTTCAAAAAAGCTCTTGTTTCGATGGAAAAAGAAGAGAAAATAAAAATCATTATGGATTTGACTGAGAAAGATAAAGACAAATGGCTTCTCTTCCCGCAGGAAGCATATCTCTCTACAGTCGAGATGCTCCCGAAAGATATGATGATTCAGAGTATGAACGCTCTTGAAACATCTGATATGGCTGAGATGATAAACATCCTTCCCGATGAGATGCTCACACAGTCTTTGACTCTTGTTCATCCGGAGGTATTTGCAGAGTCGCTGCTTCAAAACAACACTGACCTCTTAGCCCAGCTTTTGACAGCGGCCTAAGAATTCAGTTCATTGATGATTATTTCTCTGAGAAAGTGCATTGCATCTGATGCTGTTCTTTCTCTGATTTCATACCTCGGAAGACCTGAAGGATAGTTCTTTTTGAGGACATAAGTGTCTTTTTGACCGGCTACTCCGATATAAACAAGACCAACTGGTTTTTCTTCACTGCCTCCGGTTGGACCTGCTATTCCTGTTGTTGATATAGCATAATCCGTTTCTGCAAGTTTTTTAATACCCTCTGCCATTTGTTTTGCGACTTCCTCGCATACGGCGCCTTTTTCTGAAAGTGTTTGGGAGTTTACTTTGAGGATTTTTTCTTTTGCTTGATTTGAATAAGTAACAACATCAAGCTTGATATATGATGAACTGCCTGATACATCTGTCAGGTATTTGCTGATTAGACCTCCTGTACAGGATTCTGCCGTTGAAACGGTAAGAGAGTTTTTTCTCAGAAGTTCTGATAATATTTCTTCTATTTCCTGCTCATCTCTGCCGTATAAATAATCTCCTATCAGCTTGAGAATTTGTGTTTCGCAGTCATTTAGGAGTTCATTTGCCTTTTCGTAAGAATTTGTTCTTGCCGTAATTTTGAGCCTTGCTTCACCTCTATTCGGGAGGTAGGCTATTTCTATTTCAGGGTTTTTCTCGAGTGAATTTAGTTTTTCATTCATCAGGGCTTCTGATAGATTATGGAATTTGAGCATTCTGCTGATAATTTTTTCTTTTGACATATTTGATAAGAAATTTTTCAGATAGTTTTCGAAAAAGTATTCAACTTCTGCAGGAACACCGGGGAGGAAGATGAAATATCTGCCTTCTTTTTCGACTATGCTCATGGGGGCGGTGCCTGATTTATTCGGGATTACCGTTGCGCCTTTTGGAACATAAGCTTGTTTTTTGTTGCTTTCAGGCATTTCTATATTGCGTTTTTTGAACATATCTTTGATATTTTCAAAGATATCAGAGCGAAATTCAACATTTAACCCCAGAGCAGATGAAGCGCATTCTATTGTTATGTCATCATCTGTAGGTCCAAGCCCGCCTGTAATAAATATAAGGTCTGAGCGTTTTTTTGAGGTGTTGATTGCTGATGAGATATCTTCTTTGTCATCTTTTATAGAGAGGTGAAAGCGGCAGTTTATTCCGAAGTTTTTTAAGATTGATGAAATATATCTGCTGTTGGTGTTGAGAACATCCCCGTAGATAATTTCGTTACCTATAGTAATTATTTCAGCATTAAGCATATTTAGTTGAGAGGTACATCCAAAGAGTCTATCAGCATAACACTGAAGACATCTCCTTTTTTCAAAGTGACCTCATTTCCTTTCATAAATACATCAACAGCCGATTTCCCGACGAACATAAGAACGGATGCACATGTTCCGCCGACAGCCGTAATAGGAACCGTTGCGATTCTCGGATAACCATTCCAGAATTCACCAATGTCAAACCCGAGGTCAACTGATGATTTGACCAGATCTACGCTGTCATCAAAGTTATCTTTGACTTTTGTGTAATAGTTTCCGCCGCCGCTTACTGCGCCGTCTTTTGTAAGATTATTAAAGTTTACGAGTCTGACAACAATAGGAATTTGTCGTCCCATCGGTGTCACTACATGGTCAAAGCTCAGAACAACAGCCCCCGGTCTTTTGGCTATTCCTGTATGTTTAACTTTTTTTACCGTGCCTCTAAGGATTGTACCGGCGGGGAGAACGACCGTGTCTTTGACGATGACATCTTCTGCAAGAGTTGCGTTGAATTGATCTCCTGATACTGATGAGATTGTGCTAACCATATCCTGAAATTTCAGTTTCATAACAGTGCCTGCAGGTATTCTCTCAGTACGTGCATCAACCTGATATGCAGCTAAAACAGGAGTTGTGCAAAAAGATATTAAAAGAAAAATCGTCAGTATTATTTTTTTGAATCCCATACCAAATCCTCTGATATTATAACGGTTACATTTTTATAATACATCAACTTGTTATCCCTTGGCTAAAAAATAACAGTTTGTAATAAAAATTAATATATCAACATTATGAATAATTATTTTTTGTAAAGATTTATTAAATTATGAGTATATATTGAAATCCTATAATATATTTCGTTTTTATATATATGTGGTCGAATAATGTATGTGTAAAACAAGGAAACAAAAATGGGTTATGTCATTGCTCATGGAACTGATTTGGTCTTAAGCCAGCAGGCAGCAAATATAGAATATGAGATGATGATTATAAGTGAAGACTTACAGATGTTATCTCAAGATGCTGCTGTGCTTATGAGCGAATATAGCAGGACATCAACAAACGGTGGTACTGAAGGCGTTCAACCTGATGCTTATGCAAAATTGGCGGAAATTGAGGCCAAGGAGAAAGCCTTGCAGGCTGAGTTGAAAGTCCTTGAAACACAACATTCCGCCATTCAACAAAATATGGAAGCTACTGAAAAATTGATTGATGAGAATGTCAAGAAATCAGCAGCCTGGTCTTAGGATACTGTTTTGATATCAAGCTCATCATTGTGAACATCGATTTCGATTTTACTTATGGCATTATTAGCAAGGATTTTTTTCGCCATAGGATTTTCTATATATTGCATTATGGTTCTTTTTAGAGGTCTTGCACCATAAGCAGGGTCATAGCCTCTTGTTGCGATGAATTCTTTTGCTTCGTCGCTGACATAGAGTTCGATGTCTTTTTCTTCAAGACGTTCTTTAAGATGATTAAGCTGAATATCAACGATTTTTGACAAATCAGGCAGTGTCAAACCTTTGAAGAACACAATATCATCAATACGGTTCAAAAATTCAGGTTTGAAAGTCGATTTCATGATATTCATAACTTCTTCTTTTGTCTTTTCAAAGTCAGAAGCTGAGAATAGAGAGTTCATTGTATTTTCGAGGATTAAAGAACTTCCTATGTTGCTGGTCATGATTATGACGGTATTTTTGAAATCAACTGTTCTTCCTTTTGAATCTGTCAAACGTCCGTCATCGAGGATTTGCAGCATAATGTTGAACACGTCCGGGTGAGCTTTTTCGATTTCATCAAAGAGAATTACGCTGTATGGTTTTCTTCTTACGTATTCTGTGAGCTGACCGCCTTCGTCATATCCGACATAACCAGGAGGCGCACCTATCAATCTTGCGACTGCGTGTTTTTCCATATATTCTGACATATCTATTCTTATCATTGCATCTTCAGAGTTAAAGAGAAATTCTGATAAGCTTTTTGCGAGTTCTGTTTTTCCTACACCTGTAGGACCGAGGAAAATGAATGAACCTATAGGTCTTTTCGGGTCTTTGAGCCCTGAGAAGGCTCTTCTTGTTGCATCAGAAATTGCATCAACAGCTTCATCCTGACCTATAACACGTTTGTGCAGATATTCTTCCATATTCAGAAGTTTTTGTTTTTCGCTTTCGATAAGTTTGTTAACAGGGATACCCGTCCATTTGCTTACGATTTTTGCAATTTGCTCTTCCGATACTTCTTCTTTCAGCATAGTGTTTTTGTCATTTCTTGCTGAGAGTTCTTCTTCGTATTGATGAAGTTGTTTCTGCAGTTCGATAAGTTTGCCGTATTTGAGTTCAGCAGCTTTCTCAAGGTCTGCGTTTCTTTCTGCAACATCGATTTCCTGTTTTACTTTTTCTATTTCTTCCTTTATTGATGCACTCTGTGTGATTGCTTCTTTTTCTTTTTTCCATTGAGCGCTCAGTTTGTCCACTTTGTTATTAAGCTCACTGATTTCTTTATCAAGCTCTCCGACTTTTTTCTTCGAGTCGTCGTCTGTTTCTTTTTTCAGGGCTTCTCTTTCGATTTCAAGCTGAGTTTTTTCTCTTACGAGCTTATCAATTTCAGCAGGCATACTGTCTATATCTATTCTCAGAGAAGAAGCTGCTTCATCGATGAGGTCGATAGCTTTATCCGGGAGAAATCTGTCGGTGATATATCTGTCAGATAATTTTACCGCTTCGATGATTGCAGAGTCTTTGATTCTGATTCCGTGGTGTACTTCGTATTTATCCTTAAGACCACGCAGAATGCTGATGGTGTCTTCGATTGACGGTTCATTTACCATAATAGGCTGGAATCGTCTTTCAAGAGCAGGGTCTTTTTCGATATATTTTCTATATTCGTTTATGGTTGTAGCGCCTATACATTTCAGAACACCTCTTGCAAGCATAGGTTTGAGAAGGTTTCCTGCGTCCATTGAACCGTCTGATGAACCTCCGGCGCCTACTACTGTATGTAGCTCATCAATAAACATAATAATTTCGCCGTTGCTTGATTCAACTTCTTTGAGGAGAGCTTTCAATCTTTCTTCGAATTCTCCTCTGAATTTTGCGCCTGCAATCAACGCACCTATATCAACCGATATAAGTCTTTTATGCTTCAAGGTTTCAGGGACATCGCCTTTTACTATTCTCTGGGCAAGACCTTCGATGATAGCAGTTTTACCGACTCCCGGTTCACCTATCAGTACAGGGTTGTTTTTTGTTCTTCTGTTAAGAACCTGTATAATCCTTCTGACTTCCGTATTTCTGCCTATTACGGGGTCAAGTTTGCCTTCTCTTGCAAGTTTTGTCAAATCAACGCTGTATTTTTCAAGAACTTTATATTTTTCCTCAGCGTCTTCAGAATCCAATTTTGCGTTGCCTCTGATGTCTTTTAAGGCGATTAAAACAGATTGGGTAGTTACATTAAGGGAGTCGAGAATTTTTGTCGTTTCTGACGATTTATCCTCGAGAATAGCAAGCAAGATATGTTCGTTTCCGATAAATGTATCACCGAAGTTTTGCGCTTGCACTGCTGCGTTGTCAAAAACACGTTTCAGAGCAGGAGAAATAAATATCTGCCCGCTGTCATAAGCATTTGCCAGCTTGGGTTTTTGAGAGAGTATTCTTTCTATATCATTTTTCAGTTGATTTTCATTTACTTTGAGTTTTTCAAATATATCTTTTACTACATTTTCATCAGATTCAAGAAATGCGAGCATAACATGCTCAGCGTCCATCTGATTGTTTTGATAACGATGCATTATCTCCTGAGAGAGAAGAATCGTATTTTGTGCAGATTTTGTGAATTTTTCAAAATTAAACATCTACAACACCTCCAATTATTTTTATTTTAACGAAGGTTCTTAAAAAAACTTAAAAAATTTATCTTTACTTAACATTTTATTTTGGAAAAAGCTTCTGCCGCCTTATAGGAACTTCGAGCAAGCGGTGCAAAGACAGCCTGTTTTAGTCCTGAATCAAGAGCTTTTTTTTGTAGGCTTTCAAATTCATCAGGAGCAAGATATCTTTTGACTTCGATATGTTTTTTTGTCGGGCGGATATACTGCCCTGCTGTGAGAATATCGCAGTTTACGGAAACGAGGTCATCAAAGAGTTCGAGAAGTTCTTTTTCTGTTTCGCCAAGTCCAAGCATTATGCCTGTTTTTGTAATGATATTCGGAGCATATTCTTTTGAAAATTTCAGAACTTCAAGAGAACGCATGTAGTCAGCTTGGGGTCTTACTCTTTTGTAGAGTGCTTTGACAGTTTCGACGTTGTGGTTGAGAACATCAGGGGACGCCTCAAGAACTGTTTTTAGGGCTTCTTTATTCCCTTGCAGGTCTGATATAAGGACTTCTGTCTTTATTTGCGGGTTGATTTTTTTTATTTCTCTTATGGTTTTTGAAATATGCTCAGCGCCGCCGTCAGGCAGGTCATCTCTTGTAACCATTGTGATGACGGCATATTTCAGTCCGAGTTCTTTTATTGCATTTGCAACAAGTTCAGGTTCTTGAGGGTTTGGAGGAAGAGGTTTATCTGTTGTAACAGAGCAGAATCTGCAATTTCTGGTGCATCTGTCGCCAAGAATCATGAAAGTTGCACTATTGCAGGAATAGCATTCATTTCTGTTCGGACATCTTGCTGCGTCGCAGACTGTTGTAAGTCCGCTTTCTTTCAGAAGGCGTCTTACTTTTCTTGTTGCATCAGTGTCGATGATTCCTCTTCTAAGATATTCGGGGAGTCGCTGCTTCATATTTACCTCATAAGTGTATTGCTTTGTTATTCAGTCCCAGTATTGCTTCATGGATACCTTCGGCATAAGTCGGATGTGCAAAAATCAGGTGTTCTAAGTCATCCACGGGAATTTCGTTTTTTATCGGAAGGCTAAAGTTGTGAATGAGTGCAGATGCCTCTTTTGAAACGATATGAGCGCCTTTGATGATGTTGTTTTGTGCGAGAACTTTGATGAAACCGTCAGGTTCGCCGTCTGCTGCTGATTTTCCGAGAACGGACATAGGAAAATATGATTTTTGATATTCTCCTGATAAATCCTGTTCCCGAAGACCTATTGCTGCTATTTCAGGTTTTCCGTAAATAATTGACGGTACGATGTTGTAGTTTATGTCTACAGGTTTGTTTTCGAGGATATGTTCAACGACGGAAACTCCTTGATGAGAAGCAACATGCGCCAGCTGCAGCTTTCCTGTTACGTCGCCTATTGCATAGATGTTATTTTTGTTGGTTTGAAAGTTTGTGTTGACAGAGATAAAACCTTTTTCTGTTTTTATATCAGCTTTGATGAAATCAAGATTCGGTTTTCTTCCTGCTGCAAGAAAAATCAGGTCAGGGGTTAGAGTTTCTCCGTTTGATAGAAATACTGTTTTATCCGTGATTTTGTCTATGGTTGTGCTTGTGTAGAATTTGATTTTTTGTGATTTGAAGTTTTTTTCTGCAAATTCAGATACTGATAAATCAGCTGCCGGCAATAGATTTGGTGCGACTTCGATGATTGTTACATCAACGCCCATTGCATTGAAAATTCTTGACCATTCGATGCCGATAGCCCCGCTGCCAATAATGAGAATTGATTTTGGAAGTTCAGACAGGTTTAGAATGTCATCAGAGTTGAGGATAAACTCTCCGTCACGTTTTATATTCGGGAGATTTTGCGGTTCTGTTCCGCTTGCGATAATCAGGTTTTTGCAGTCTATTTTTTCTTCATCAGCCAACAGAGAAAAATCTTCTTTGATAGTTGCAGAGGCTTTGATGAGAGTAATCTGATTTTTTGAGATAAGATTTTCTATGCCTTTTCTCAGTTTCAAGATAGTGATATCTTTTCTTTTGGAAGCTTTTGAGAAGTCGAAGGAAATTTCTCCAGTTGATATTCCAAGTTTTTGGAGTTTTTTCAGGTCATTGATTTTATCAGCCGAGTTGAGAAGAGTTTTTGTCGGGATGCATCCTCTGTTGAGGCAGGTGCCTCCTGTGTGGCCTTTTTCTATGATTAAAGTCTTTGCTCCGAGTTGGGCTGCTTTGATTGCTGCTGTATATCCCCCGGGGCCTGAGCCGATTATTGCTATATCAAACATGGATATCTCCCACAAAAAATGCACTAACGCTTTACATTTTACACTTAATTTGTTTTTTTTGATATTATATTTTTTTAAGAAATAAAATAAGGAGTATTTTGTGAAGAAGGTTTTAGTTTTATTGGTTTTATTATTCTTTATAAATACTGCCCAGGCTCAGGAGTGGAAAGAGGTTGTCCCCGGAACCTGGGTTGGAACGTCAGTTGAGAGCATTTCAGCCGATGTAAAGAGAATTTCCGTCAAAAAATTGAATGAGTATTATCTCAACCTGAGTCCGATGAATGAAATTGTTTATGCAAAGATGGCAAACTACTGTGAAAAACAGGCGGGACCTTCGAAGAAGGAGTGTCTTGCTTATGTGAAACAGAGCGAAAATACTGCAAAAAACACGTATTATAGCATTGTAGAGTACGATGTACATTGCAAAGACAAAAAACTCTGTACTCATTGTGCAAAAGATTATTCCAAGGATAATAAGCTTCTGAAGGAAACTGATATGGAGTCATCTGATATGGATGAAGAGGTCAAAAAATCGCTTGCCGAAATAAGATGCACCGATATCAAATTCGCCAGCTTCGGCGAGCGCCTGTGGAAATATTCCTGTGAAAATAAATAGATTTTAAGATAAAATAATCTTATGGATGATTTTATAATCAAAGATATATTATCTCTAGACGGCAATCTGAGTATAAAAGAGTGCAGGGTTATTGTCGGGAATCAGGATTTTGCACTTGGGATTCTTGATGAAAACAGGGAGCTTGCTTCTTTTGTTTTGAGAGAATCTCTCGATAAGATGATTTTCTTCGGGTTTGAGAACAAGCCTGTTTCTTTGATTGCTTCTCCTTCAAAGATTTATTCTCAAGAAGAAGCAGAAAATGTCTCCGAGCATTCGTTTTTTGTTTATGACGGAGAAAAATACAAGTTGTTTATACGCAGCTGTATACCAGCGCCTTATATAAATCTTTTGCATAAATATGAGCAAATTTTGCCTTCATCAGTGAAGAAAGCGCTGAGTTTGTGTTCAAAAGCCGCTGATGAGATAAATATGCCCGTGTATTTGATTGGCGGTGTAGTCAGAGATTTGATTATGGGGAAAGCCTCCGTTGATACTGATATTTCCGTAGAAGAAAATGCTGTTGAGTTTGCTGAGTTTATGAAGAAGAAATACGGCGAGCTTGTTGACATAAAAGAAATCCATGACGACTTCAAGACGGTAAAAATGCTCTTTCACGTTGAAGAAGATGTTCAAATAGATATAGCAAGCACGAGGGAGGAAACTTATCCTTATCCATCATCTCTGCCTTCTGTAAAGAATATAGGATGTTCTCTTGAGGCTGATGTTGTAAGACGTGATTTTTCGATTAATGCCATGGCAGTGTCATTGAATAAGCAGACATTTGGCAATCTTGTGGATTATCTCGGCGGATATGAAGATATGAAAAACCGCAGTTTGAAAATACTGCACCCTCTGAGTTTTGTTGATGACCCTTCTAGAATTTTGCGAGGGTTGAAGTTCAGCGCAAGGTTTGATTATTCTCCGGATGAGAAAACAAAGTATCTCGAAAAGCAATGTCTTGAAAGCGGGATATTTGATAATCTTGCGACGGATAGAATAAAACTCGAGCTCAGGCAGACTCTGAACTTGAATATGGCTGGTGTTTATGACCGTTTTTTGAGTGAAGGAATATACCGCCTTGTGAGTACAGATTTTGATGTTGCAAATTTGCCTGAAGGAAAGGTTATATTTGAGAATATAGAAAAATACGGCGCCTACTTGGAAGATAGGGAGCATATATGGCTGATTTATCTCGGGGTAATGTGTGCATCCCTTGAAAAAGAGCAAATACTTGAGCTTTCGAAAAAAATGAATTTATCAGGTGTCGAGTTGAAAGTGCTGTTGTATACAAACAGTATAGTCAAACATGAGGAAGAAATATCAAAATTTGAAACTATGTTTGATGTTTATGAGTTTTTTGAGTGTTATTTCAACGAGTCTGTTGCAGCGGCTGTTTCGTTGTTTAAAAATAATCGTGCACGAGAGTTTGCCGATGTTTATTTGAACAAGCTGCAATTTATAACAATAAATACAACCGGAAAGGATTTGATTGCGAGAAATATGACACCGTCGCCTTTGTTTGGTGAAATTTTGCGAGATATTTTGAAAGAGAAAATAAACGGAAATATAAAAACTCCCGAGGAAGAATCAATTTTTGTTGATAAAGTCCTCGGAAAGAGATAATGTGTTTGATTGTCCTAAACAGACACAACAGAAATGAGTGTATCACAAGTATTGTATTTTTTTAGTATTGATTGATAGATATAAGACGGGAATATCTTATCAATCAGTCCCCATTTTTTATGACCGTCCGGTCTGTTTGTCAAAAGCCAGTGGAGATGGTTTGAAAAGGGGAATTTTTGGATTTGTCTTATGGATAGCGGTTTCAGGTGAGCTTTTCTTAACATTGTATTCAGTGATTTGATGTTGAAGAGTTTTGACCTGCAGTTCATGTTTATGAAAGCTTCAAAAGATTTTGATTCGTAATATTCAAGCAGCGCATCATGTTCATTCTGCGTTTCAATAAGAATTAGTCCGCCTCTTTTGAGTTTTGATGCAAGTTTTTGAAGAATATCTTCGGCAGAAGGAATATTTTCTATTATGTTGAAGAGTGTTATGACATCAAAGTGTTCATCTATGCTGTCAATGCTTCTGAAGATGTCTATGCCCATCTGCTCGAAGTCGTTGTCGAGATAAGGGGTATATTTTACGGCAGCAGTTTTGTTTGCAACAGAAGACGCAAGACGAAGAAAACCGCCGTTTGTTGCATTAAAATCGAGAATACTCTTGTTTTTCAAAAGATGTTCAAATTCGATGAATCGTCTTCTGTCATTTGCATAAGTTGCTTTGAGCCATTCGCCGAAAGACTTGTATCCGCCGTAAAGCTCTGCTCTTTTTTTTATGAAAGAGTTCAAATATTCATAAGAAGAAAGATTTTTATCGGAGATATTTGCCGCTTCCAGTTTCGGGTTCAGGTTTACGACTTCCGAGCGAGTTTCTTTGATGAAATATTCTTCTTTTTTATTCACAATACTCATATAACCAATCTATTCCTTGACTCAAAAAAAGACATCCGATAACAGAGTTAGACCGTATGTCACTGCTTCAACCATCATATCATTTTGTAATATAAATCAGAAATATAATCATACATATGGATTAGAAGTTTGATGGCTTTTGGTAAATTTTTCTTAACAAAACACTGAAAAGACAGACAGTGCTGTGTTATTGATAAAAAATTTTCTTGTTTTGCAATAAAAATATGGATAAAAGAGTTTTTGTATGATATATTTATTCAACGAGGGGCGTTAGCGCAGCTGGTAGCGCACAACACTGGCAGTGTTGGGGTCACGAGTTCGAGTCTCGTACGCTCCATATTTTACAGCAAGAGCCGAAAAGGCTCTTTTTTAGTGGTTGTTCAAGCTCCAATCTGCATTTCAGACGATTTAACTTCAAAAAAATTTTTAATCATCAAGTGTCTTTTGTAACCTATTTTGTCATTCTGAACTTATTTCTGCATCTTATCAACTTTGAATTTAATTTCTCATCTGGTACGATGTGCATTTGTTTGTATGTTTCAAATAGGGTTCAGGGTGGTAACAATATTGCCGTCTATCTAACAAAAAAGACTGCCTCAGGCAGTCTTTTTTGAGTTTTAAGTTTATTGTTTATTCATGCAGGTAAGACATTTTGCCTTCTCCAAGAACTCTTGCTGCACACCTCATTCCATCTGTGTTTTTGTTGCATCCGTTATCTTCTGAGTTTTTATCTCCTGCTGGCACAAGTCCCTTTTGAGTGACAACAAAGTTGTAGATGTCTTTTCCGATTACATTCGGTCCCTGATCGCCGTTTACGTCAACAAAGAAAATGTACATAGCCTGGTTTTTATCGGCACTGTTTGTTATGTTATAGTCCCTTCTGACTCCCTGCCATGTACCTCCGCTGGCAGGTTGTATATCAAATGTCATATTCATTCCGTCCGCTGTTTTGAAAGATATTGCGGGCGAGCCATAACCTTGATCAGAGAATGGTGATGCCGAGCCGTTGAGGCCTTTTATGTTTCTTGTCCAGCAGCCTGATTTTTGCAGGCATTCTTTTGTTATATTGAGGTGTTGTGCAAAGTAGCGATAAACTTTCTCAGAGTCAGCGTCAGCTCCCGGCCAGTCTTTCAGAGGACCTCTATCAAGAATTGCCGCATCTGTTGCCTGAGATAGTGTTGTATAAGCTTTTTTGCAGCCTGTTATCCATCTTCGTTCGTTGATTCCTGCAAGTAATGTCGGAATGATGAGTGCTGCAATAATTCCAAGTATGGCAATAGTAATCATAACTTCTACAAATGTGAAAGCTTTTTTCTTAGTCATATTTTGTTTCCTCTAGTTTTTTATTTTTATTTTAACAAAAATTTTGAGTTTTCCATATACGTAATTTTAAGGGTGTTTTTTCTGTTTATTTTGAGTTTTTGAATAAATAAGGTTTTACAAAGTTGTAAGTTCCATAAGCGCTAAGTCCGACTGCAAGCGTATTTAGAACAGGAGAAAGATATTTGCCCGCTTTTTTCAGGTGATTTTTTGCAAGAGAGGCGATAGAAGAGGATGTAGTCCCGAGCATAAAACACAAGTATCCTTTGAATATACATCTTGGAACCGTTACGGTGTCGTTTACATCTCGAGAGTTTTTTATATTTGTGCTCAGTTTATCAAATATAGACGGGTTATATTTCTTTGGTGCCTGCACAGGTGGTGTTGAATAAGTTGATGCAATATTTTGGATATTTGCAGATAAAGCCATATTTATGCCCCTCTTTTATTATAAGATATAGAGTATAAAGTTCAAAAATATTTTAAGTTGCCAAATAAAAAAAGATTAATAAAATATTATTAAGTAACTTTTTAGAGCTACTTAATATAAAAATACAACATGATATGTTGTTTGTTTTGATTTTTATTTGATAATAACATCATATAAAGACCTTATGTAGATGAATTGAAGATGTAATAATTAATTTAATTGCGAGGCTAGGGGTTTTTATGAACAGGCTTACAATAGCATTTGGTCAAAATTTAAAGAAATTAAGAAAAAAGAAACATCTTACGCAGGAAAAACTTGCCGAAATGATAGGTGTTAACCAACGACAGCTAACGAGAATAGAAGTCGGCAGGAGTTTTGTATCATCAGAAACTCTTGAAAGATTATATTTTGCACTGGGCGTTAGTTTTGATCAACTCTTTGACTTCGAGTTGGAAGATGTTGAAATGCTTCTTACCGGTACAGATAACATAGCCGTTTTCCGTGCCGTAAAGTCAGGGAATTTAATCAGTCTTGAAAATATGAACCATGCTGATGATAATATTCTCAGTGATGAAGACACTAAGAATTTGGAATCAGATCATATTGAAACGTCTGCGTTAAATATTTCGAAAAGCATTAACAAACCGGTAACTGTGAGATATGTCGAAGATGATGAAGTTTATAAAGTTGAAACTTATTTTCCTGATGGAAGAATAAAAACAGCAAAAGATAATCTCTCAAAGAAAATTGATGATGATTTGAGAGTTATATCTCAAAATTTGCATAATTTTACACAATTTCCTAAGAAAATAGAATTTGTCAGATTGGCTGTTGAGTCTTTGAATAATAAAGAAGCTCTCGATAAGCTGAAGAATATGATAGAAGGCATAGAGCTGACTCTTGATTAAGACAAATATTCTACGTAAAAAGACAAAAGAAGCAGGATTTTGACATCCTGCTTCTTTGATTTTTGAATTGTTTTTTATTCAGCGAGATAAGTATTGCCTGTAACCTTAGCATTGTATTTATCTTCAAAGTTATGAAGGGCTGTTCTTGCCTCTTGTGAGTCAAATACGATACCTCTTTCAAGGTCTGTATTTTTAACGAAGTCATTGAGTACAAACTCTGGCATACCATAGTATTTGTTGGCTTCGCTTGTTCCATGGAGCATTGTTTCTCTTGATACGTCTTTAACAAGTCCAAGGTATGCTTCAGCTGTTCCTATATCATCCCATACTGCAGGTTTGCCGCCTTTAGCTTCGAGAGGAACGGTGTAGACTTTCATTGGTTTTCCGTCTTTTGTTTTCAGGTCGCCGTTGTTGCACATTTCAACAATTTTAGGCATAACATCACCGCCCAAACCTGTTTTTGACGGGTCAACTATTCCTGATGCCATAAGAACTTTTGCAGCTTCTTTGCTGAGGAAGTACATACCCGGGTTAGCGAGGAACTGGTCTTCGTTTTCAGGGTTACGTGCTGTTTGGACTTTATCGAACTTATCCATTGCTTTGTCGTAATCACCAGGGATTTCAAAGTCTGTTGGAAGAGGAGCATCCGTTGTATAAGATGGTTTTTCTACAAATGATTTAATTGAGAGGTTACCGTTTTCATCCTGTTCAACACCAAGAAGGCCGAAGGCTTTTGCCCTTTCACCGTTAACAGGATAATAAGGTATAACAAGAGCTGCATCAGGTAATGATTTTAGAGCGTGATAAGTTCTTGTCATATCAGCATTTGTAAATATATCTGCGTTCAAAATTACCAAATCTTTGTCGTTTGGAATAATATCTCTTGTCAAACCTTCTGCAATAGCACCGCCATCTGTTTTATAGCGATTTACCGGGTAGATGTTTTCGCCTTCGATTTGGTTGTTTTGGCTCAGATAAGATATGTGGTCATTTTCACCGTCGAGAATGCCGCCTGAAGCTGCCATATTGAGAGTCGTTGCGATGATTCTATAACGGTCATCTGTCGGAAGTTTTGAAGATGGTTTGTTTTCTACTCCTGACATATTCGAAAATCTTTCGCCGAATCCTCCTGCCGGAACCATAATAGTCGGGTCGTTTTCTTTGACTTCATCAGCATAGTCACCCGGGATGGCTTCTGCCTGAAGTCCTGACTGGCTGTATTTATCAACAGCTTCCAAAGTTCTTGGTTCTTTATTCAGGGTAGATATTACAGCTCTTCCTGAGAAAGAAACGTCAGTGTCGATGTTTCTTATTCTGATATTTTTCATTTCAGAGGCTGTATCAACAGAGTCATAGGTTCCGGGCATTCTGAATTTGAAGCCGTTTCCTTCGACTTTGCTGCCTGCGAACATTTTTATTTTTTTACCTTCAAGAGATGGGTCAGAGATTGTTACTTCTGGCAAGAATTTTCCCTGACGGTATTCTACTGTAGGTATATCAGCGCCTTTATCAACTTGTCCGACAAAGATAATATGACCTCTGTCATTGCTTATAGACACTTTTCTTTTGTTGCCTTCAATATCTTCTGTTTGAATATTGAGTCCTGCTGCGTTGAGTTTTTTGCTTTCTTTTGGAGTATCAACACGTGGAAGGTCTATGTTTTCTCCAAGATTAAACAAATCAGGGACTAGAATTTCCGTGCTTTGAATATATTTTATAGCCGGATTGTTCGGATTTGGTTTTGCTTCTGTGACTTTACCGAAAGATATATTATTCATAGCTTTGAGCGCTGATGATAATTTTTGACCGTCAACAGGAGCCGGTGCAGGAGCTGTAACTGGTTCCTGAGGTGCTGTTGGCACAGGTTGGTTGTTTAGTGAGTAAGACTTTGGTTGATTAAACATCCCTACTTTGTTAATCATGATAATTAATCCTTTCAAAATTGTATCTAATAATAAACTAAGTTCTTCTTTGAATTATATAACTTCTGAATAAAATAATTTGATATGTTTGTATAAAAAAAAGAATGAAATTTTAACAAAATTTTACAATATAATAAAAAACTCTCATTTTTTTATAAAAAAAATAAGAGTTTTTTTATGAAAAGTTTTGTTTTTTAATTATTTTTTTTCGAGTTATAGTCAGTAATTATTGTTTCCATCTCTTTTGGTTTAAGGGTATTTGGGGCAAGAGATTTTTCTTCCAGTCCTTTTGATAAGAGTTCGACTTCCTGTTCTTTTAGTTTATCATCAGCTTTTACGATATCCCGTCCTTTATGCAGAGTAATTATTCTTGTTGTTTGTTCTGTTGGAGAACCGTCTTTGCCTACTTTTTCCTGAACTCTGTAGCTTTCCCACTCAGGAGAAAGTTTATCTGTTGTTGTATATCCCATTTCTGGTTTGCCGTCAAGACGTTTGTTTATTTCTTCTCTCAGAACTTTTGAAACATATTCTTTCTGAGATTTAAATCTGCAAGGAAGGACTACTTTGTTGCCTATAATTTCCTGCGGGTCACGTTTTTCGTATTTTTCAACCAGTGCGGCTGCAATTTTGAGGTGTTCTATTTCGTATTCAAGGAACATTTCCCAGATAATTTTCAGTTTGTCATCAACTTCGTCTTCTACACAGGTGTAGTAGTTGCAGACTTCCGTGAATTCATGGAGCAGGAGTTTTTCGTAGATACTCTCAGTCGGGTCAATAAGGGATTCATACATAGTTACATGTTCTTCTTCGACGTCTTTTATTTCCGAGTAAGTTTGTCTGAGGATATTATTTCCATAGGCAAATCCATGTTCTGCGTAGTAGTTATGCGTTTGTTGTTCGCCTGATACAAGTGTCAGGATGTTTACTTTTGTTTTAGGGTCTGCCGTGTTTTTGTCGTAGTGTTTTCTCAATCTCATAGCATTGTCGTTGTGGTGGTTCTGGGTCGGTCTGCCTATAATAATATCAGTTTGCCCCTGAACTATTGCATCAGGTTTTATTCCTTCCATCATATAAGCCCACTGGCTGTATCGATAGAGGTGGTCAAAGTCTTCGAGAAGTCCGAAATCAAAAGTTTCTTTGACATAGTCATCAGGTTCATTTTGCGCCAACCAGGCTGTTAAATCTACAGCGACCTGTTCATAACCGAGAGTTGTTTCCAGTACTGATTGGTCTTTTGGGGCAAGCCAGTTTATGGTTGTTTGCTGCATATCTTCGATGCGTCTTGTAATGGCAAGTATTTTGTTTACTTCAGTGTTATCTGATATTCTTGCAAAGTGATGTTTGAAATTCCAGGCTTCAATTTCTATCCCGTTCATAAGAATTTGTCTTGTTCTTGAATAGCAATCTATTTCGGTTTTATTATATGGTTTACCTGCGATTTCTTTCCAGGTTCTCAGCTGTTTTTCTACGGGAATACCTTTTTCTTTCAGAGGATTAAAAGTCATATTATTACCTTTCTTTTCTATGCTTATACACTTCAGGTAATGATAATATGATTTATTATTACTTTTTTTATCCTCCCCAAGGTATTCCCTCTGGGATATATTTATAGTCTTAAAAAGAATATTTTAGATTTTATATCAGTTTTTTATATTATATTTTGCTTCAACACGATTGATGAATGAGTCAAATTTTTCTGATGGCAGCTCATAGCACCCGCCTATTGCAATTAAATCGCCAAGTCCTTTTCCATGTCTTAGTCTGCTGTCCGGGTCATAAGATACATATACGCAGTCGAAGCCTATTTTATCGTAGAATGTGTTGCTTGTAGCACTTCCAGAAGTGAGTTCGATTTTTTTTAGACCTTTTTCTTTTGCCTCTTTGACTGCTGAATATACGGCAAGTTCCCCTGCGCCTCTGATTTTACTTTGTGCGTTGTCTGCTATATCTGGAGCGGACTGGAGAAAATCGATGAACATAGTGTCATTTTCTATGTCGGTTTTAATTATGCTTTTTATGTTATCAGAAAAAGGTTTTGATGTATCTTCAATGGAAATAGTGGAGAAGGAACCTTTTTGGCTTTTGAAGGTATCAGCGATGCCGTCTATATAGTCGGTATTACTATCTCCCCAGGATTTTCTGAGGTGTTGCATGACTTTTGCATCATCTTGAAAGTCAAGTTTTGTAGCTGTTGCAGGGATAAATTTTTCTTTGAGCTTATCTATGAGGTTTGCGTTGAAGATTTTTATTCCTCTAAAATTTTGCTGAATCAAATTTGCAGAGTAATTTGATGACGTTGATATTGAAGCAGTCGTTGTTTTAGATGTTTTTTGATATTTCTTCGAATGTTGTTGAGTTTTAGCTATGTTTGACTGTTGGTTGAATTTGAATGTTGTCAAAGAGTGTATCATCAAAAAATATGTCCAAGATTTTCTAGTTGCTTTGCCCTGCTCTAAATCCGCATAGGGCATATACTGCAGGGAGAATTTTTTCAAATGGAATTTTATCGACTACAGGGAATTTTGCCATGGCAAATATTCCAAGAGCGTCATCTATATTGGCTATAGAGTCTTTGAGAGTAACTTTTCTGTCCGGTTCAAGGTTTTTAGGGTCATTTATTTTATTTGCCAGCGTTGTTGCAACAGGTATACCGCCAAGAAGTCCGATAGCTGTGGCTGCAATTTTCCCGGGAATATTGTTGAGGTGTTTTGTTTTTTCAGTTATTTTCAGAAGTCCGCCTACAAATATCGGGGGAACAGAGGCATTCAAGAATTGAAAAACACCTTCGTTAAGTTTTCTTTTTTTATCGGCATTTTTATCAACAATAAGACCAGTTCCAACACCGCCGGCAATGCTGCCTGCGCTTATTGCTATCATTTCTTTTACGCCGTAGTCTATTTTGAAAAGGTCTTTGATTGATGATAGCTGTTTTTGCGGGTTTTGTCTTTTGGCAAGAAAAATCATCGGGATGAGAGTGCCGACAATCGAGCCTGCGGCAATCTTGAGCTGTGTTGCCGCTTCTGTTTTGTGTTCTTTGTGATATCTATATTTTCTTGAATCATTATAAAGGTGTTTAGGATGTGCTGAAGTTTGTCTAAAAGAGTTATAAATATGTTGTTTTCCTCTATAGTCGTGAATGTTGATTGTCATGATAACCAAATCTCATAATCTCTCTCTATTAGCATAAATACTTTAAACAAAATTTTTTGTCACTGGTTCAAATAAATGTTTACATCTTGTTACAACTCATGGTAGCAGCAAGATAATTAATTCTGTTGGATATAGGAGTTTTTAATTTCAGGTTAATATGTGTTTAAGTGCTTCAGGAATATATTTAATCTGATCAGATGATAGAACACAGTAGTTTGTCAGGTCTTTTGATGCGATATCACCGCATAGTCCATGTATAAAGACTCCAAGAATTGCAGCATGTTCAAGAGGCATGTTTTGAGAACACAGCCCTGAGATTATGCCTGTCAGAACATCTCCGCTTCCTGCTTTTGCAAGAGCTGAGTTTCCTGTTGTGTTTTCGTATAATTCGAGTGATTTTGTGCAGACAATAGTTTTGTGTCCTTTGAGTATGACATTGCAGTTCAGTTTTTCTGCTGTATATTTGGCATATTTTTCTCTGTTTGATTGAATTTCTGATAGGGGAACATCTATCAGTCTTGAAAGTTCCATCGGATGTGGGGTTATGAGAAAATTTGGAGGAAGTTTTGACGGTTTGATTTTTGAGAGGCAGTTTAGTGCATCAGCGTCAAAAATTGTCGTTTTGTTTTGTTCTGCAAGATATTCCGTCAATTTTGAGATGAAAATTTTTACCTGTTCATGATCAGAAAGTCCGGGGCCTGTTGATATAACATTGTAGTTTTTGATGTAATTTTTGAGCTCATCATCAAAAGCCTCCGATGATATGCATTTTTTTTGATAGTCTTTTAGCGGAAGAAAAGTGACGCAAGGCGATGATGATGCGAGGTTGTTTATTACGGGTTCAATTGAGGCGAGGGTAGAAAGTCCCGCTCCGATTTTGAGCGGAGTGAGTGATGCAAGATAAGCAGCTCCCTGATAATATACTGAGCCTGCTATGTTGAGTACTTTTCCAAAGGTTCCTTTATTTGAGTCATCAGGTCGTTTTGGGAGAAGTTTTTTTGCAAGAGTTTTTGTTATTTTTTTCATGGGTATATTATAGCAGTATTATTTAAACGAGAAAATAGCAAAAAGAAGGAACTTATATAGCAGTCTAAAACCCTCAGAATGACGGACTTTTATAGTATCTCTGGAATTTGCTATATAAATCAAAAAAGAACTCCCTTATACAGGGAGTTCTTTTTTGTCAGATGTTTATTATTCTTTTTAGAAGAGGTGTATAGTTCACAATTCTCATTATTTTCTAACTATCTTCCTCTTCCTCGTCCTCTTCTTTTTTCGAAGAAGCGTATAGGTCATAATTCTCATCAGCTTCTAATTCGCCATCGGCCTCGAATAGTACACCGCCGACAGTTTCACTATAATTATCTCCGACGATGTCTTTCAGTTGTTCTTCGAGCCAAGGAATACTGCCTTCGCCTTTTGTTATAATAATATTTTTGATTGTTTCAGTATCTGAGATATTTTCAAGAGTTTCTTTTAATGGTGTGTTTATTATAGTTTTGACTGATTCTTTGTTCACTATATCCGGAGAAGCATTTAAGCGTCCGATATAATAATGTCTTAAATCAATAGAATCTATAACACTTTGAGGATTGCTTGTATCAGGTTTTAGAATATTCGTGAAAATGCTTGATACAGGTGTATTGCCCAAGTATGTTCCCATTTCTATGTCAGCTAAAGTAAACATATTTAATAAAGTTTGTTTATCATCTTTGCTCAGGTTGTGTATCTCTGTATTTTCGCTGTCTGCCAGCATCTCTCCGAGGTTATTATGAAATTTATCGGAGCCCCAAGCATCTTCGTTGTTTTTATAGAAGTCATTAAGTCTTGTTATTTGCTCTACATTTGTTAAATCAGGATTTGTGAAAAGTTCTGCGATATTTTTATATTGATCACTGGCGTATACAGCTGCTTTAAACCATCCTTTGGGCTCAAGTTCGGTATTTAGTACATTGTTGATAGTTTTTAGGTCATCATCTGATAGTTCATCAAGCAGTTTTTTCCTTGCTTCATTAATAACAGCTATTTCTTCTTCAGATGCACCCTCTTTCGGTGTGAGTTTTGACAATTCGTCGTCTATTGATCCAAGAATATTTTTTAAATTATTTTTATATGCATCACCTTCTAATCCTGCTTGAGATAATTTTTCTAAATCAGCAATAGCGCTTTTTATGCCTTCATCCTCATTACCTAAAACTTCTGAAAGAAGTTCTTCTGCTTGAGCAGAAATTTTGTTGTTTTGTAGTTGTTCTTCCAAATCTCCAAGCAATTCAGGATCCTCAGCATTGAGTTCGTCGATGATTTCCTGAGCTGTCATTTCTCCATTGTTGATGGCATCAACGTATGCTTGATAATAGTCATCTTCATTTGCCAGTTCAGACAATCTTGTGCTCAGAAGATCTTCTATCTTTTCTGTTTCTACGCTCTCAGGATTTGTTGATGATTGTTTATATACATTATTTAATACTTCAGAATCAATTTTGGATAGATTAATTTTTCCTGCTGCATTTTGTGCTTCTTCAAGTGCTGATTTCAGGGATGATAGAGTATCTTTATCCAGTCCGCTAAGATTTTCTTCTGAGAAGAACTTATCAACACTAACTTCTACTTCTTCATCATTATCAGTTGTAAATTTTATTTTTGCATCAGTTCTGACAGCATTATCTCCTGTTGTTTCAGCGTCACCATCTCCATATAACAAGTTTTTGATATCCGTTATTGTAGCAGAGTTATCTTCGCTTGAATCATCATAACCCTGTGCTTCAGGACTATCAGGACTATCATTTATATAGGTCGGAGCATTTGTCCAGGACTGGTTTTCTTCGCTTAAATTAAGATTTGTTTCAGCTTTATAGCTGTTTACGCCGCTTTCTTCATCTGTATACCAGTCTGCAATTATATTATTGTTGCTATCAGTTACGCCATATTCTTGAAGTTCATCCATCATAACTCCGTATGATTCACCGATTAGGCGGTCGCCGTTCATTATGTCTTCAAGACGTTCATTTATTGTTGCATCGCTCCAATAACCTTTGTCTCTTAAGATTTCAGCATTTTTCAGGTATATATTTTTTACGTTTTCGGCACCTTCACCCATGTATAGTTCTGCTCTGGCTTTTTGTTCAGCAGTTAGGGCATCTTGTCCGTATTGAGTATTTGCGTCTGTTTTTGTTTGTTGAACGACTTCATCTATCATATCAACAACTACTTGAACTTGCTCATCATCATATTCATTTTTATTGCTGAATTTTTCTTTTTCAACTATTTCATTAAGTTCAACAAGTTGAGCAATTGTTATATACTGTCCATCTTCGCCGTCTGTTAATTCAAGCCCCATTTCTTGTATGGCTTTTATTTGGCTTTGTTCTTTTTCGTTATTTGCATCGAAATATATTTTTTGAGTATCATCTTGAACAGCTTCCTGTCTTAGGTATAGCTCATTTGTTGAAAATTTATCATAGTCATTACCATTTTCTATTCTGTCTAATCTAGCCATTATACTTGCTCCTGTAACTTAGTTATATATTAAAGTTATCGGTAAATAATATTTATAACTTTAGGGTAAAATGTTATTCTGTAATATTTCTACATAAAAAATTTACATAAAAAGCCTGAGGATAATTATCCCCAGGCTTTTTAGTCAGTTAATTAGTCCATATCAGCTTCGTAGAGAAGTTTAAGCAGTTCATCTTCTTTTCCGAAAGAGAAGTCGCCTTTGATGTCATCAGAGAGTGTTCTTTCTTCGTTGACTACAGAATATCTCGTATTGACATAAGAGAGTGATTCTGGCGAGAGTTTTTCGAATATCTCTTCGACGAACTGTTCATTTGTACCTAAGTGAGCTGCTGTTGCCTGATAGAGTTCTTTTGCAATCACGTCTGCTGTTTCTTCTGTTATTGGATCTTGAGCTGTGAGCTTGTCAGTGATTTGAGAAATCAATGAATCTTCAGCACCTCCTGAGAAGTCGCCCTGAATATCTCTTACCAAGCTATCAGCAGGGTATTGTTGCATTATTTTGACCAAGTTTTCAGGTGTGACGTTTTCTATAATGCTTTCTACTGTTTCTTCATCAGTACCCGGTCCATCCATTGCATTAAAGAGTTCTTGAGCATATTGTTTAGCCTGTTCTTCGGTCATATTTTCACTCTTAAGACCTGACATTGTTGCGTCATTCAATTTTTTGATTAAGTCATCTTCAGCACCGAAGGAGAAGTCCCCTTTGATATCTTCTTTGAGAGTACGTCCCTCGTTGACTGTTGAGTATCTTTCATTAACCAATGCCAGAGCTTCAGGTGAAAGTTTTTCGAACATTTCTTCAACGAACTGTTCATTTGTTCCCAAGTGAGCACCAGTTGCCTGATAGAGTTCTTTTGCAATCAAGTCTGCTGTTTCTTCTGTCAGCGGATCTTCGCTTGATAGAGCATCAGTTATTCTTGATGTCAGTTCATCTTCGGTTTTACCTGAGAAGTCGCCCTGAATATCTCTTGTCAGACCTTCATCGCCCGGATAATTTTTCATTATTTTAATCAAGTCAGCATCAGAGATTTTGTCATTTTGGAGGATATTTTTGACTGCTTCATCGTCAGTACCCCATCCTTCCATTGCACTGTGAAGCTCTTTTGCCAATCTTTCAGCTTTTTCATCAGAGATTACGTCTTCTTCTGCTGCTGCAGTTTCCGGTTCAGCCTCAGTTGTCGGGTCTCCTGTTATTTCAGGGTCATATAATCCCGGGTCAGCTTCCGTTTCTCCCGGGTCTATAGTTACTCCCGGTGTTATAGTTACAGGTTCGTCTCCTATTCCAGGATCTGTTGTTCCTGGGTCTGTTGTAACTTCAGGGTCGGAACTTGTTTCAGGATCTGTTGTCGTTCCGGGGTCTGTCGTAGTGCCAGGATTTGTGCTTGCTTCTGGATTTGTTGTTGTTCCTGAAGACTCTTCTTCTGATATCAAATCAGGACTTTCCGTTGGTTCAGTCGGAGATGCTTCATATGTTGCAGTTGTTTCTTCGCCTGTTGTTTCATCTGTTGTTGTCATAGTATATGAACCATCATCGCCATATTGGAAAGTTTCACTTGATATCAACTGTCCGTTTGCATCAAAACGTGTTCTTGCTGCTACTTTGCCATCTTCATTATATACTTCTGACATAGTAGAACCGTCTTCGTAGTTAAAGCTTTTGCCAGTAAGTGTATTATTTTCGTCATAGTATTCTGCTGCTATAAGATTACCGTTTTCGTAGAAACTTTTTGTGATTTCGCCGTAGTCATTATAACTTATAGCCACACCTGTATTTTCATTATCTTCGCTGGGTTGATAGTAATTAGTATTACCCATTATATCTGTTTGTATTTCGACTTTATCAGGATCCATACCGAGAGCTTCGAGGTCTTCTTTGACTTCATCGCTTATTTCTGTTTGAACTGCACTATCGGTACCTTCATAAGAGCTTGGTGTCGGTGTTGGAGTTGTTGAGGTTGTATTTGTGCCATCAACTCCACTTGTTCCATCAGTTGCTTCTGTACTGTCTACTTCACCTGTAACTTCGGTCGTTTCAGACTCTTGAGATTCATTAGCAGCCTGTACTTCTTCAGGGGTTTTGAAACCTGTAATAGCTCCGCTTTCATCGTATTCAGGTACCGGCAGCTCGATTTTGTCACCTGTTTGAATCAGGTTTGGATCGGTGATTTGTTCGTTTCTTGACATAATTTCTTCAAGAACTTTATCGTATTCTTCAGAATACATTTCAACATCAGGGTAGTAGTTGGCGATTATTCTAGAAAGAGCATCATTTGCATATTCATTTCCATCAAGAGCATCTGAGCCCCATTCCTGAACTTCTACAGAATATGTACCATCACCGTTATCAATCAAGCCTGTTGTATTTTCAAATCCTTCTATTCCTTCACCATCATAGTTTTGTGCTTCACCGTTATATTCGGATACAACAGAGCTGATAGCGTCTTTTAGAGCTCCCATTGAGTCTGTGCCATTTCCAGGACCGTCAAGATCTCCTGATGCCAGTACATTATAAATTTTTTCTATAGTTTCACCTGAAATGTCGCTGTTCTTGAGATTTGCCGGATCAAACAATTCTTGTATAGCTGTTTTATCATAAGTTTGACCGTCTATTTCGACTGAGATATCATCAGGTATCATATCTAGGTCATCATCAGTTCCTTTGATACCGTCTTTATCAGCCATCAAGTCTTCTATACGTTCTAGATATTCGTTTTTAGTTTCTTCATTTACGCTGCTTGTTTCTTCATCCGGAGCTTGAACAAGTTTTCCGTTTTCGTCGATTTTAATTTTAGGAAGATTGATTTGAGTACCGGCAGGAATTTCTTCGCCCCATGCAACATTTAAGTCAGGGTTTGCATCAGCGATTATCTGGCTGATAGCTGACCAGTCTTCGTCATCGGCAGAGTAATCATCAATATCAACGCCGATTGATTCTAAATATTCACCGTAGTTGGCAACGATTAAATCATATTCTGTTTGTCCTTCTTCTGTTGTTATTTGTTCTTCGTTTTGAGAAACAACATCCTGGACATTAGTCATTAGTTCATTTCTTGTCTCTTCTACAAGCTGGTCATAGTCAGCGCTTTGTTTATCAACACCCAAATCAGAAAGCAGGTTGTTTATTGTTGAATCATCAACTGATACTGTTCCGTCTTCGCCTATAGAAAATACGGAACCTGCCAATTCTTGAGTTTCATTGAAATCAAGATTGCCATCGTTATTAATTTTTTCTTTTGCTGCTTCTTGTGCTTTGTCAAGTTGAAGTTTTTTCAAAAAATCCTGACCTAAACCTGATAAGTAATCGTTTCCCATTTTGATACTCCTTATGTTTTTACTTTTTTCTTAAGCTAAAAAAAAATACACCATTCCTAACAAACTTTTATATATGTTTGTTATCGGTAAGGAGTTTCAAAAACTTTAATTATTGATAAATATTCTGTTACAAATGTTAATATTTATTTCTTTCTGACGCAGAGATTTTAGGAGTAAAAAGAAGCTTATAAAGAAATATTATCAAGTATTTTTGTAAGATTTTTTTCATTAATTTTTATAGTTGCCGCTTTTTGAAGAATTTCTTTTGCGCAAAAAGCGACTTTAAGGGAAGCATATTCAAACATGCTCAGGTCGTTTGCACCATCACCCACAACCATAGTTTCTTCAGGCGTTATCTTGAGAATTGACTGCATTTTTTTCAGCATATATCCCTTACTTGAAGAAAACATCATCTCGCCTCCGACCAGACCTGTGAGGGTGTTATCTTTTGAGTGCAATATATTTGAGAAAGACGCATCATATCCGAGGATATTTTGAGCGTATTCTGTTGCATTTTTGAAACCTCCGCTGAAGCAGAGGACTGTTAAGCCTGCTTTTTTCAGCTCTGATATGGTTTCTTTTCCGCCTTTCATCATAGGGAGGTTATGGCATATTTTATCCACTTTTGAAACAGGCAGTCCTTTTAATAACTTTACTCTATATGTAAGGCTTTCGAAAAAGTCAAGCTCACCATTCATGGCTTTTGCCGTAATCTCAGCTACCTGTTCTTTGAGATTCAGTTCCTGCGCCAAAAATTCTATGGTTTCTCCATCCATCAAGGTTGAGTCAAAATCAAATACTGCCAGTTTCATAGTTATGTGTCTCTTAAATTTTGTGATATCAATTATTATAATAAAATTATTATCACAAAATATAACTGGAGAGAATATGAATTTTGAGAGTATCATAATCGGTTTAGGAACTTTTTTGCTCATAGGAGTTTTTCATCCGCTTGTTGTGAAGGGAGAGTATTATTTTTCTAAGAGTATTTGGCGGGTGTTTCTTGTTGCCGGTATATGCTGTCTTGTTTTATGTTTGTTTGTAGAGAATCATATACTTTCTTCTTTGTTGTCGATAACAGGGTTTACATGCCTGTGGTCAATAAAAGAGTTGTTTGAACAGGAGGAGCGTGTGAAGAAGGGGTGGTCTGCCAAAAATCCGGATAGAGAGTACTAAGAACCTTATATAGCAAAGTCCCAGGGTACTATTAAACGTCCGTTATTCTGAGAGTTTTAGCAAGAAGAATCTTTTTTGTTTAGATACTTCGCTAATGCTCAGTATGACGTTGTTCTGGAAATTTGGGATGTTGCTATATAAACCCCTGTACTAAAAGATTGCAAAAAAAGTATTTTTGAGAAAGAATATCATTCTGGATTAAGCTGATATGGTAGTGGAGATGTTATGTCTGAGGTATTTTCAAATAAAGTAAATATGTTGAAGGCGCTAGCTATATTGCTTGTTGTGTCAGGTCATCTTGAGTTTTCTCTTTTGGGGATGTTTACGCCGTATTCTTTTCAGATAGCTTTATTTTTCTTTATATCAGGGTATTTATTCAAAGATAAATATCTTGATGATGTAGTAACATTCGTGAGCAGAAGAATGAACAGTCTTTTAGCCCCTTATTTTTTGTATAATTTATTTTATCTCGTGGTAACAGTTGTTATTGCAAAATTTACGGGAAAATTCTGGGGTATGGAGATATCATTGAAAAACTTTTTCATTACACCTTTTTTAAACGGTCATCAGTTTGATTTATCCTGTCCTCTATGGTTTGTAACACAGCTGTTTATGACATTGATGGTGTTTTTGTTTTTATTTCGAGGGCTGAAGAAAATAAAAGACAGCAGATATTTTCATCTTATTATCTTCGGGTTAATAGGAGTGAGCGCAATTCCTCTTTCAAAGATTATATCAATGACTCCTGTTGCTCTTGTTGTTGTCAGGACAATGTTTTCTTTATTGTTTGTCTATCTCGGGTATTATTACAGACATTTTGTTGAAGATAAGATTGATATTTTTACTCCAAAGTGGGCCGGGGCTGTGATTGTTTTGCAGGCAGTTTTATGGTTGTTCAACAGGGATTATTCACCTGTACAGGGAATAGGGTTGAGTTATGTTCTTGTATGGGCAAGGTTTGACCAACAGTTAATTGTTCCGATTATTACCGCTATAACTGGGATATGGGCTTCCTTATTCGTTATAAAACTTTTATATCCATATATAAAAGACATAAAATTTTTACGGTTGGTCGGAGAAAATACATATCATATTATGGCAAATCATCTGCTTGTTATGTATATTCTTACTGCATTTTTTCTTAAAATAAACGGAATATCTATAGAAGAAAAAAACAGTCATGATATTTACTGGATTTACAATCCCGTTCAGAATACATATTTTTATTTTGTTGTAACCGTTATTGTTTCGACATATATCGGTGTTTTGATAAAGAAAGTTCACAGCCTTTTTAAGAAGCAGGCTGAAGTTTAGAAATAAAAAAAGAGTTCTTGGATTTCAAGAACTCTTTTTTAGTGTAAAACAAAATATTTATTAGAGTTTCAACCACAGGGCGTCATAAGGTTTAAGTCTTACCGTAAGTTTTTTGTTTTGGACTTTTACTCTGACCATTTTCCCTGTTAGCAGGTTAAGCATGAATACGTCTTTGCTTTTTTTGCCAAAATCATCATCAATGAAGTTGACAGAAGCTCTGACTCTGTTGTCTGAAAGATTGTTAATTACAACAACACGGTTGTTCTCAAGTCCTCTGACATAGGCAAACACTTCAGGCGAGTCAGTTTTTATCTCTGTAAAGGTTCCTCTTCTCATAACAGGGTTTTGTTTTCTGATTTTTATGAGTTTTTGAACTCTTTCATACACTTTGTGATTATAAGAGTTTGAGTTTTTCATTGCATTATAGAATGTTGTCTGTGCAATAGGACCTCTGTTTATATCCCTGCTGTCAAAGTAGCTGAGCATCTTGACTTTGTTTTCCTGATTTTTTTGTTTTTCTTTTGCTTCTCTGATTTTTGCTGATTTTTTTGCATTATAGAAGTTATTTTGCACCCCTATTTCATCACCGTAGTAGATTATAGGCACGCCTGGCATAGATAGAAGGATAGAAAAAGCCATTCCTATGCGTTCAGGATTGTTATCAAGGAAATTTGCGAGTCTTCCGCTTACGCCATAACCTTTTCTAAATTCGGCACCTTTGGGTACAAGACCTTCGTATATAAGTTCTCTTGTTTTTTCGTTCACCATTTCGAGAGTGAGTTCGTCATGAACTCTCAAGAATATACCCCAGGCTGCTGAGTCAGGAATTTTTGGAGTTTGTTTGTATGCTTTCCAGAAATAAGAATTATCAGCCGAAATCAAAGATGCCCATATTGCCGGCATGTAAGGGAAGTGATAGGCTATTTGGACTTCATTTGTTCTTGTGATTTCTTTTGGTTTGTTGTTTATAACATGTTCTACTTTTTTCTCGGTTCCGAAATAAGGAAGTATTTTCTTTGGCTGCTGGCAAGCTTCGGCCTGTATTACGGAGCGAGGAGCAATTGTTTGAAGGAATGAGCTTATGAGCTGGATTATTTCATGTGTTTTTGGCAGGTTTTCTGCAGTTGTTCCTTCTTCTTTGATGTAGTAAGGAATAGCATCCATTCTAAATATATCAATTCCCAAATTTGCCCAGAATGATATTGTATCTAACATATAATACAGTACTTCAGGGTTTTCCCAGTTTACATCAGGCTGGAATGGGTAGAATGTGTGGTATACATAGTAGTCTTTGTTATTGATGGTAACTTTTCTGTAATGATTGTCGTTGATTTCTGGGAAGATAAGTCTTCTTTTTGTGATAGTGCCGTCTTTTTCCTTATATTCGACCATATATCCGTATTTTGGGTCTTTGTATTGTTTGTATTCAGGCATATCTTCACGAACTATGAAATAGTGAAGTTTTTCTAAATCACCTTTAAGTGCCTGCTGAAACCATTCATGCTGGTCAGAGAAGTGGTTCAGGATTAAGTCTGCTTTAAGTTTGAAGCCTTTTTTTCTTGCGGCATGCGCAAATTCTTTGAACTCAGGCATTCCTCCAAGGTCAGCACGGACATTTTTCGGGTCTTTAACATCAAATCCAGAGTCATTCATCGGAGAATCAGCAAAAGGGAGAACATATATAGTTGTCACCCCTAAATCTTTGAGATAATCAAGCATACCGATTGCTGTTTTGAAAGTTGCAGGTTTCCCGCTGCCATCCACACCAAACTGATCAGGATAGAACATGTAGACAACTTCATCTTTATACCAATCAGAGGCTCTATTGAAGTCATCCTGTAAGAGTTCAGGATTTCTTTCAGATTTTGCTTTTTCAATTATTTTTACTATTTTGGGGTAGATTACATCAACCTGTTCTTTTCCATAGATATGAGATATTGAAGCTTTCATAGATTCTTCAAGTTTTTTGGGAATAAGAACATTTTCAACAGGAGCTTGTGCTACTGTTTCAGACGATTTTATTGGAAGTTTATTTTTAATATTTTCTTTAATTGCATTCAGATGTGTTTTTTGAGATGTGTTTTGATTAACATTGTCATCTGATGCAAAGGCAGCTGAGTAGCTCATAAGCATACTTGTAGCCAATATTGAAGATAAGAGTTTTTTATACATATTTCTACCTGCAATTTTTCTTGATTTATTTAAATATTATTTTTTAAAAAATTGTGCTGTGTCAAGTTGAAGGGAACTATTTGTAAACATGTGCCCAAAAAGCTCTGTGCGAGAAGTTTTTTGGGCATATTCAACTTATCAACTTAATTAAAACTCTTCGATGATTTTAACACCGTCATAATAATGATTTAGAGTATTTGCAGTGGCTCTTGCTCTTTCTACATCGTTGAATGAACCTGCTTGTACTGCATATTTTCCGTTGATTAATCTTATGAACGGAGTAACACTATAACCGTCAGAAGTCATTTCTTTTGCAAGGAGGCGTGCTTCTTCAGGTGTTGCAAAAGAACCTACCAGTACTTTATATGTCGGTGCTATTATTTTCTGAGGTTGTGCAGGTTCTATTTGTTTTGGAGATGGTACCGGAGCAGGAGGCATTGGAACGGACGCCCTTTGCGAACTTGAACTTGATGTATCTTCTGTATTCTTTGAGGAATTATTATAATCATCTTTAAAGAAGTCATCCTCAAAAGGATTTTGAGGTTGTGTTTGTTTATCATTCAGCTCTGTATTTTTATCTTCAGGGCTTTCATCCTGTTGTTTTTGAGTTTGGTCTTCGTTAGGAACGAGAGCCTGAGGGAATTTTTCGTCGTTAAAAATATCAACAAGACTTGAGTCAATTCTCTGTCTGAAAGAGTCTTCTTCTGAAGGCTGTGGAATATTATTGTTACCGCTTGCAACTTCAGGAATATCAACAGCAGGTGTCAGCATTTTGGCAAGAAGCAAAAATATAATCAGCACTCCAAAGAATGTTGATATAAATATAAATAACAGTTTTGCAACGTTATTTTTTTTCTTTTTTGATTTTTTCTTCTTGGGCGGTTGATTGTAGTCATAGTCGTAGTCGTCGTAGTTTACCATATCCCTAAATAACTCCTCTTACTTTTGTCGACGCCATTATTATTTCTTCATGTTCTTTTGTATATGCATTCAGGATGTTATATGCAAGCTCTTTTATATCAAAGAAATTCATATCACTGCTTAATCCTGCTGCTTTCACAGGTGTGTTGTCTGATATAATATTCAGTGCAGTGTGTATTAGTACTGAAGTTGGTGATTTTGTTGCTATAGAAACAGAGAGCTTTCCTCCGTTGAAAAACAAATCATCTCCATCTCTTTCAAGCTGCAAACCGGTTGCTTTTTCAACCTGTTCTTTGATTATGCAAACAAAAAGTCTTTGTCTTGAAACACCTTCAAGAAGAGGCATATTGAAGTGTTCAATGATGAAATTCAGCATTCTTTCGCTGTATATAGGGCTGTTTTCAATAACATCAGCAATATCCACCATCTCTGAGAGTGCTACATCACATTTGCCCTCAAATGCTACAATTGCATCACCTTGCAGGTTATGATTTTTATATATCCAATGAGGTGCAAGTTCTGCGCCTGTATATGTAATATCTCTGTTTATATATGCGCTCTTCATTCAAAAATTTTTCCTAAAATATCTTCTGCATTATTATTTATCAATGCTCTTTTTAATCTTATACAAGATTCACATTTTCCGCAATGCTTTTCTTTAGAGAAATAACAACTTTGTATAAGCTCGAAGGGGAAGTTTATCTCGAGAGCTTTTTTGACGATTTCTGTTTTGTCAAAACCTATCAATGGAGCAATAACTTTTGGCTGCTGAAGTGTTGAGTATTCAAATGTTTTATTTATTCTATCCATAAACTCCTGAGTATTATCAGGGAAAGTTGTTCCTTCTTCTTTGTTTGCTCCGAAGATTATATGAGTAAACTCATCAGCATCAGCAAAACTTGCCGCTATATTCAAAAATAGTCCGTTTCGATTTGGTATCCACACATTTTGTGCGCTTTGGGAGGATTTATCAAAGTTATCAAGCTCATCGACCTGAGGAGTCGGAACGTTTTCTTCTTCATTTAAAAGAGATGTTTTAGTTATATCCTTTAACCAGTTTATTGATAAGATTTTTTGTTCTATCTGATAGTAGTCACAGAGCTTTTTTGAGGCTTCCAATTCTTTTTTTGCTGCTCTTTGTCCGTAGTCAAATGTCAGTGCAAGTTTGATGTTGTGAGAGTCTTTCAAAAGAGCAAGACTCACAGCTGAATCAAGACCTGATGAGAGCAGGATTATTGATTTTTTAGTCTTCATTGTATTCTTCTTCATTATCATCTAATATTGCTTCAGCTTCTTCTATGCAGCATAGAGGGATATCTGGACGTTTTCTCATCTCAAAGAGGTATTCTTCTCCGAGAATGTTATATAATGCAACAACTGCGCTTTTGGCTACTTCTTCATCCTCATCAAAAAGACGGTCTTCTATGAGAGGGATAACTCTGTCATCATCAAGTTCCGAGAGTGCTTCTATTGCATCAATTCTAACAAAAGGAGAATTATCAAGGAGTGATTTTTTGATAGCCTTGAAGGTTCTGTCATCTTTTGAGCCTATTTTTCTAAGGGTTTCAAGAATTCTTTCTTTCAGAAAGCTGAATTTGCTGATAAAACTTTCATTTGACTCGAGAATTGCAACGAGCGGTTCTACTGCTCTCATATCTCCAATCATTCCAAGGGCTTTTGTTGCTGATTCTTTGAGGTAGATTGATTGTTCTGTTTTATCTGAAACGATGTCAATCAGAGGTGATACAGCATAGTTATTGCCGAGTTTTCCGAGTGCTTCTGCACAGTTGAGGCGGAGTTTGTAGTCTTCGTCTTTGCTGTTCAGGATGTATAACAGTGGCAGCACGGCTTTGTTATCTTTGAAGGAGCTTAAAACCTTGGCTGCAAAAGAACGTATTTTTACATACTGGCTCATATTTTCGACAATATGAGCATTTCCACTTTTTGAAAGTAATAAATCGCTTAGAACATCTATGGATGAAGGGTCTTTATATGCTTCAATCCTCTTCAAAAGGTAGTATAAGATATCAGGATTAGTTTCGATAGATGCGAAGTAATTAATAATTTGGACGGCTTCCTGTTGAGGGTACTGCTTAATTTGGTCAAGAAGCTCTATGTGCTGTACGCTATCCAGCCCAGAGGAAATTTTGAATTGATCTGCTAAGTGTTTTAAACTTTTTTTGTCGTATTGAGGCATCAGCAGGCTCTATCAGATAATTTTTTGTTAACATATATACATAAAAGTTATCTTAAAAAAGAAATCATATCAATAAAAATTTCCAAAAATTTTTGCAAAAAAAATTTTTTTTACAAATTCTTTACAAGAAAATATATCTAAAAGAAATATACCAATAAGATATCTTATGTAAAAACATTGTATTTTTAAGATTTTAAGAATTTTATATTTTTTGCTAAAAATCCTATTTACAAATACAGTTACCATAGCTTAAAAAAAGTACATATTTTGTACATTAATCCTTTTTTCATAGAAAATATATATATAGTACACAATTATGAGGATTGGCGGAGATGATGTTGATGGATACAAATAAAATAGCTGATACGGATAGAGAAGTTGCAGAACTTATATCTGATGAACTTGAAAGGCAAAGAACAACAATTGAGCTGATTGCGAGTGAAAATATTGTTTCAGAAGCTGTTATGGCGGCAGCCGGAACTGTTTTGACAAATAAATATGCGGAAGGAAAACCCGGGAAACGTTTTTATAACGGATGCGAAGTTGTTGATAAAATAGAAGCTTTAGCGCAGGAAAGAGCAAAGAAACTCTTTAATATGCCGCATGTGAATGTTCAGCCTCACAGTGGAGCACAGGCTAATATGGCTGTGTTTCTTTATGCATTGAAACCCGGTGATACAATTTTGGGGATGGACTTATCAAACGGCGGTCACCTGACGCATGGCTCTCCTGTGAATTTCTCCGGATTATATTTCAACGTTTTAAGCTACGGTGTTGATGAAAACGGTTATATTGACTATGATGATGTCGAAAAGATGGCAATGGAACACAAGCCTAAGTTGATAATCTGCGGTGCCAGCAACTATCCGAGAATTATTGATTTCAAAAGATTCAGAGAGATAGCTGACAAGGTCGGTGCGTATTTGATGGCTGATATCGCTCATATTGCCGCTCTTGTTGCAACAGGTGTTCATCCATCTCCGGCAGGTTATGCACATTTTGTCACCACAACCACTCACAAGACACTCAGAGGTCCAAGAGGCGGTATGATTATGTGTGACGAAGAACATGCCCTCGGAATAGATAAAGCTGTATTCCCAGGCATTCAGGGCGGACCACTTGAGCATATTATTGCCGCTAAAGCAGTTGCACTAAAAGAAGCTCTTGACCCGTCATTTACCGATTATGCAAAACAGGTTGTAAAAAATGCAAAAACTCTTGCTCAGACGCTTATGGATAATGGGATTGATATTGTAAGCGGCGGAACTGATAATCATCTTATGACGATTGATTTGAGAAAATTGGGTCTTACAGGGAAAGATATGGCAAATATGCTTGAAAAAGTCGGTATTACAGCAAACAAAAATACTGTTCCGAATGACCCGCAGAGTCCTTTTGTAACAAGCGGGATAAGAATAGGAACCCCTGCTGTTACGACAAGAGGCTTTAAGGAAGATGATATGGTTGAGGTAGGTCAAATTATAGCCGGAGCAATCAAAAATCATGACAACGAAGAAGTCCTCAAGTCATTGAAAGAACGCTCTATGGCTCTTTGTAAGAAATATCCGCTATATCCGAATTTATAGGAGATAGAACGATTTTAAACATTAATGAACTTCATATATTGGGATTTGTAATAGCATTTGTTGTTACCGTATTGATTGTTCCTCAGGTGCGTGCTTTTTGCCTTGCCAGAGGCTATGTTGATATGCCAAATTCAAGAAAGATACACAAAGAGCCTATCCCGCGTCTTGGAGGGGTCGCAATTTGGTTAGGGACAATTATATCATTCTTTATGATTGTTCTTTTTACAAAATATCCTTACGGCAACGGTTTATCTGGTATTCTCATCGGCGGAAGCATAATCTTTTTGATGGGGCTGGTTGATGATATCTATGACTTACCGCCGAAGTATAAGTTGTTTATACAATTTGGCGCCGCATTGATAGCAGTTTTGCTCGGTGTAAGGATAGATGAGCTGTGGAATCCCTTCGGGTCTGTTATACATCTTGGCATATTTGCCATTCCTATTACCTTAATCTGGATAGTAGGGTTGAGCAATGCGATGAATTTTATCGACGGCGTAGACGGCTTAGCCGGAACTGTATCAGCTATCGGAGCCGTTTCTCTTGCAGTGCTTGCTGTTTCTACAGTCCATCCTCAGCCGATTGCCGCTTTGTTGGCAGTAATTTTGGCAGGAGCGATGATTGGTTTTCTTATGTTCAATTTTAATCCTGCGAAGATATTTATGGGAGATTCAGGGGCGTTGTTCACAGGGTTTACACTTGCTTCGCTTTCTGTTGTGGGGCTTATGAAGACTGTTACATTCAGTGTATTTCTTCCTATATTTATTTTTGCCGTTCCGATATTAGATATAACATATGCGGTTTTAAGGAGAATTTTAAAAGGGAAAAACCCCTTTAAGGCTGATTCAGAGCATATTCATCATAAACTCATTCACCTTGGGGTTTCTCATAATAATACAGTTTTTGTATTTGTTGTGACTGCTGTTTCTGCAGGTGCGATAGCTGCAATATTTGTCCATTCACAGAATTTATATTTCACTGTTATAGCGCTTTTGCTGATATTTATGGCAATAGTTTTGCGGATTTCGAATTTCTTTTCGGTTTTGGACGCATCGCAGGAACATCATTATCATGAGCCTGAGATACATTCTTTTCACGATATAGACCGTGATTAAGGTGTTATATTTATACAAGACCTTCTTTGATTGCTTTCACTGCCGCCTGTGTTCTGTCGTCCACAACCAGTTTTTGGATAATATTGCAAACATGGGCTTTTGCTGTATGTTCGCTTATTTTTAGCTCATCAGCTATTTCAGCATTAGACCTGCCGTCGACGACTAGTTTCAGAACTTCATATTCTCTTTCTGTCAGGTTTGCATGTTCTGCTTTAAAAGCTGAGCGAGAGCTTACTTTATCAGAGGAGTCTGACATATTTTTTGAACGAACAATAGGAGCAATTGCTGGATCAAACCAGATAGCGCCTTCTTTAACGGAGTTGATTACCATAATGAGGTAGTCAGTTTTGATGTCTTTTACTGCGTATGCGCTTGCGCCATAGGATATAGCCTGCAAGACATCTTTTCTGTCCGTATGTGATGTTAAGATTATTATTTTTATATTAGGGTTTGATTCTTTTATTTTTTTTGTAGCCTGAAGACCATCTATTTTGGGAAGACCTATATCCATGAGAATTACATCGGGTTTCAGACGTTTTGCCATTTCTATAGCTTCTTCTCCGTCTTCTGCTTCTCCGATGACTTCGATTGAGGGATATTTTTCGAGTATGGATTTCAGCCCCATTCTTAGAAGTTTGTGGTCTTCGACCATAAGAATTTTTGTTTTGCCTTCCATTGTCTCTCTCTCTTCTAACTGTGTGTATGTACCACTAAAATTGTAGAAGCTAAGACAAGGCTTTTCATTGGTAGGGTTTCTATTATCCACTAAAGCAATAGAGGTGTTTTTAGTCAGCTTCCTGCCATCCGTAAACAGTTGAGAAAACTCCTGGAGTAAGAGATATGAGAAGATTTTTTCTCACAAGATAATTTGCCCTTGATGAAATTTCTTTCAATTCAGTGTTTTCAAAGCCTTTTTGGGTTTTGGGCTGTTTTATTTTGTGTTTTATGAGATATTCTTTGATTTGTTCGGTTGTCGCTGTGCCTGTGTTGAAGACAACAGCTTTATAGATTTCGTAGTTCAAATTATTTTTTGTTCTGAGTGATTTTTTGACGTCATTTAACGCAACTTCCGGGATAAATATTTTACGTTCATTTTGATATATTGTGTCTATTTTGTTAAGTTGTTTTGAACTTGTATTTTGAGTTTGAATATATGAATTATTTATGTCTGTATTTATGTTTGTGTCAAAAGAACCTTGAATACTTTTAAGGCTAATAATTAAAGAGTTTAGTTTGTGTTCTTTTTCTTTTAGTGCGTGTATTTTTTTTACGCACTCTTCAAGATACTCTATTTCGGGTTTTATTTTTGACAGCTCGCTTTCTGCTTCTTTCAATAAATTTTCTAATCTTGAGGGATCTAAGATTGATTGTGTTTCTATATCCATTTTGATTATCCTTTCATATTTTATTTTTAAATTTTAACACAAAATTATGTTCACGTAAATATTTTTATATTAAAAATAATACGTAAATATTAAGGAATTTTAAAATTAATAATGACGTAAACTTAAGTATGAATTATGACGTGAACTTAATCTTCTGTCTTTAAAAAAGTTTTGTCTTATAATTTTTATGAATAATATTTGTAAAAAAGAAGAATGTTTTCATGAAATTGAACTTTAGCGTAAAACTAACAAATGACGGTTCAATCGGCTTATATAATAAAGAAGTTGACGATATTTACCATAGTACTTACGGAGCTTATAACGAAGCCGTTGAGAAGTTTATCAAACCATCAGGGTTAGAAAGTTTTTTGCAAACTCATAATAAAATAAAAATTCTTGATATATGCTCAGGAATGGGTTACAACCTGAAAGCTGCAGTTGATGCCGTGTTCAGGGTTAATCCAGAATGTGATATAGAAATAGACTGTCTTGAAATTGATTCTTACGTCTTTTCTTTCGGGCTTTTGTACAAGGTTGAGAAAATTGATTATGACGTGCATTATTTTCTTCTTGAAAAATTTTTTGATAATCCCCTTATCACGAAATGCATGATTGAGCTTCTTGAGAATGATGAATTTTGTCAATTTTTGGATGAAAAATTAGCCCTGTTTTTCGTGGGGAACAAATTCTCCGAGATAGAATTAATGGGTAGACATCAAAATAATCAAAAAATACATAATATATATTATAAGTATATGTCTAATAGAAATAAATATCCTCCGAAAAGTCGATTGAAATCCTATCAAAATAGGCTTCGAGTTTTTTTTGATGATGCTCGCTCTACAATACAGACTCTTGATGGAGGATATGATTTTATATTTCATGACGGTTTTACTCCTTCAAAGCAGTCTATACTGTGGAGTTATGAGTTTTTTAACGAGTTAAAGAGAATCATATCTTCATCAGGAAATATTACAACTTATTCTTCAAGTGCTCCTGTGAGGGCTGCATTAATTCAGAGTGGTTTTTATGTTTCAAAAATTTCTTCCGAGAACAGAAAAACATCAGGAACTTTCGCATCTCTTTCAAAAGAGTTTTCTCAAATACCTCTTTCAGAAGAAGAAACAGGTTTATTAAAAACACGGGCCGGTATTGTTTATCATGATGACGGAATGGTTCAAAGCCATGATGAAATTATCAAAAGGAGGGAAGAAGAAGTAAAAAATTCTTCTCTTTCCTCCTCAAGCAGCTATCTAAAAAGTTTAATAAAAAAGAAATAAGGATATTTTAAAGTGAATAGTAACAAAGAAAAGTTTTATGATTTGATTGTAATTGGCGGAGGAACATCAGGTGCGGCAGCAGCAATTTCAGCAGCGAGAAACGGCATAAAAACATTACTCATCGAAAAAAATTCTTATCTTGGCGGTGCAATGACTTCTCAGCTTGTGATGCCGATGATGAATAATATTTCTTTCAGAAAAGAAGATTATAACTCATCAATTCTTGCGGAGATATTATCAGAGTTATACGTATCAGGCGACGGTGTTGTTTACAAAGACGGCAACCCCGGGTGGTTTAACCCTGAAAAAATGAAATTTGTTCTTGAAACTTGTGCTCTTAGAGCAGGAGTAAGCATTCTTTATGACAATGTTGTAGTTGATGTTATAAAAGAAGGAGAGATAATAAGAGGAATAAAAAACTTCTATAAAGGTATAACATCAGAGTACATGGCAAAATACTTTGTTGATGCAACAGGAGATGCAAATCTCGCAGCTATGAGCGGCGTTAAATTTGAAAACGGTCTTGATGGAAAGAATCAATTTATGTCGCTTCGTTTTGAGATGGGAGGAGTAGACATCAAACAGCTTGCAAACTGGATGATTGAACACAAAATTGATGATGAAGTTTCAAATGTCTTCTGCAAAAATGAAGAAGATATTTATCTTTCGATAGGCTTTTCTTACGGGGAAAACAAATCACCTTATTCAGCGATAAACAAGCTCGTTGATAAGGCGCTTGAAGATAAAGTTATTGATGAAGATGATATAAATTATATCCAATTTTTTTCAATTCCGGGGAAAAGTGGAATGCTGTCATTCAACGCTCCCAGAATAAATTCTCCGCTAAATCCTCTCTCATCAGAAGATACAACAAAAGCGCTTATAAAAGGAAGAGCAGCTATAGTGCGTCTTGAAAAATTTTTCAGAAACTATATCCCTGGATTTGAAAAATCGTTCGTCTCTTCAGTTGCTAATGAACTCGGGATAAGAGATTCCCGCAGGATTTGTTCCGAATATATTTTGACAAAGAATGATATAGAAAGTGGAAAAATTTTTGATAAAAATATTTTTGAAAGCGATTATCCCTCAGATATTCATCAAAAAGATAAAACTATATCGCAGGAAAGAAAACAATTCGGCGCTCCATATGAATGCTGCTTGAACAGGGAGGTAAAAAATCTCTTTGTCATTGGAAGATGTATCGGCGCTGATTTTTATGCGCAGGGCGCCCTGAGAATACAGCCAAATTGTTTTTCCATGGGAGAGCATATCGGCAATTACATAAAAAATTTGTTAAGAAATGCTACACTTTAGTTGAAATCCTTAAAGTTGAGAAATAATCTGTCGATAATAACCATGGCAATATTATTTGTTGTCTTTATTTGAGTACGTTATTAAAATTATATGTATATATACAGAAAAAGGGATATTTCTATAATATGAATAATAAAAAATGCCAAAGAGGTTTTTCTTTGATAGAAGCTCTTGTTATTTTACTCGTAACGGCTATTCTTATGGCTGTTGCCGTACCCTGGCTTACCGTAAAAAAACAAACAGGCGGCGGCGAAAAATGGTTGTATTCAAGCAATCTTAACGTCTTTTTCGGAACAAGAGCAAATTCAAGCAATGTCGGAATAGGAACACCTTCTCCGAAGGCAAGACTGCATGTCGTAAGCGCAAAACGAATTATAGATGACTGCGGCGAATTATGTGATACTGACGGTCAAAATGTTCAGAAAAAAGGTGCCGATATGATATTAGAATCAACAACACGGGCACCGCTTCTCCGATTTAGTATAAATGCACAAAATGTTGATTTTTATCTGAACTCTGAAGTAAACAACATAGGCTTTGGAAAAGAAGCTCTAAATCGTAATATTACCGCATCAGGAGCGGGCAATGCCTCTGATGAAAACAGCGACTATCTAAAAACTCAAAACAACATAGCTCTCGGATATAGAACCCTTCGAAATCTTCGTGACGGAACAGGAAACATTGCAATAGGCCATGATGCTTTGAGAAATCTTCAAACAGGCAGCAACAACGTTGCTCTTGGAGCTGATGCAATGGCAAGCTGCAACAATGTTGAGAATAATGTTACTATTGCTACACTATCTTCTCAAAATATATGCGGAAACAGCAACGTTTCAATAGGTCAAATCAATAAATCTATTAATACCCAATATAACGTTTTCCTATCTACAGGCCGTCTACATCTTCTTAAATCAACAGGCAGTGCAAGCGGTGGGAATGTTTTTATCGGAGAAGATATAGGTATCCCTTCCGGTGTAGCTGCTCCTGTTGCTGGAGGAGCTTACTTGAACATCGGAGATAAAATCGTAGGGCGTTTTTCACCAAACAACGGCAATTTTCATCAAGAAGACCTTTATTTTAAGACACCAAACTTCAACATAAGAGGCACCGGTGATAGCCGCGGGATTTTATATTACAGAAACAACGTAACTTCCTCGGATGTCCGCCTCAAAAAAGACATAAAACCTTATACAAAAGGTATAGAAGAACTTGCAAATCTCAAAACCTACAACTTCTTTTATAAATCTGATGAAAAAGGCGAACCGATGAAAGTCGGTATCCTCGCCCAGGATTTGAAGAAAATTATGCCAGAGGCTGTTTCGTTGAATGAAGAAAACAGATATGTCGTAAATTATGCCTATATAAATATGGCGATGGTTAATGCAGCAAAAGATATCAAGAAAGAAAATGATGCCCTCAGCGCAGAACTTGATGAACTCGAAAAACAGGTAAACGACCCTTCATTTTCTTTATGCAGCTGCAAAAAACAATCATTGTTTGATAAATTTCTCAGTTTTATAAGGTTGAAATAATATGATGAATTCTCGAAATAAATCAGGTTTCACAATAATGGAAGTGCTTCTTGCACTTGTAATATCATGTATAGTAATGGTTGCCTCGGTTCCAATTCTTACCGTTCAGAAAAACTACGGGCATATCGAGAAATGGAACAGAAGCCAAAGCGGGGCGGATGTTTTTTATGGTTCTCCGAAAGATAGTTTGAAAGTCGGAATTGGAACAACAACACCAAGAGCAAGACTCCATGTCAGAGGCTACGAAGATAGACCTAGAACACCTGTAATGACCATTCGGGCAGCCAACAACACAGGTGTTCATTCTGTCAACTTTGTGTTTGCTGACAGCAACCTGAACGAAGTAGGACGTCTTGCCGCAACGACAACAAACGGCAACTCCATTGCAATAGGTGCAGGAGCGGCAAACAATATGGGTATTGACGGAAAAAATCCTACAAACTCTGTTGCAATTGGCGTGAATGCAATGAGAAATATGGAAAACTCTGCAGATAATGTTATTATCGGAGAAAATACCTATAAAGATGCGGTTAAAACAGACGGTAATGTCATTATCGGCGGTAATATCGCAGAGGGGGCAGCTTTTAATTATCCATCCACCATAGCCAGAAACTACATAATCGCAGATCATCGTATCGGAGATATAAAAGCTTCATCTATGAGAAATATCCTCATAGGAGATGAAGCCGGTGCAAACAACAGCCTTAGAAGTGAAAATATTTGCATAGGAAATTCTACCTGTACAAACGGCTCGCATAGCAGCAATATTGTAATCGGCAACTATGCAAGTTATGGCGGTTCCAGCGGTTCAGGCAGAATAGTAATCGGCAGCTACGGCTCAGAAACACAAACAGGTTCTTATGTTTCAGGAATGAATTTGATACAGTATCCGAATGCCCCACAGAACTCAGAAGAGACAGGGAAACCGGTTTGGGGGGCAATGGATGGTACTTCCTTGCGCCAAACAGCGAAAGGTCGTATTGTAGGCGGTGTGATAGATGTAAACGGTAACTCTACCACCATAAGGTATGCTGATGTTGAAGCTAACAATGTATATACAAATACATCAAGCCTTAAGGAATACGAACTTTCAGATAAAAGATATAAAAATATAGTCGGAGAATACAAAAAATCTCTTGATGACCTGGAAAAAATTTCTGTCTACAGATACAAATATAAATCAGACGGACCTGACGGTCTTGAATCTTCTGGAGTTATTGCACAGGAAATAAAAAGTGTCTTTCCCGATGCTGTTACAACAAGAGGTAAAAAAGATATTTATATGGTTAATTATGATTATATAAATATGGCAACTCTAAATGCAGTAAAAGACCTGCAAAAAAGAAACAAAGAGTTGAAGCAAAGAGTTGAAAAACTCAAAAAAATTGTATCTGAATCAAAAACTTGTGCATGTCAATGAGTAAATATTTAATAAAAAAGGATACTTTTGATGATAAATAAAAATACAAAAAGAGGTTTTACACTGGTAGAAGTATTGGTTTCAATGCTTGTAATCGGTATTGTACTTGCTCTTACAATGCCTGCGATAACAAGACAAAAGAATTCAGACGCCAGCGAAAAATGGGACTACGGTATTATGCCATATAATATCACCTACAGCCCGTCATCTGCAAATCCGAACGAACAGGATGTTTCAATTGGTACAGATGCCAAAGGCTCCCGTTTGACTGTTGAAGGTTCTCCCTGGAGAAGCAAGACTCTTGAAGGAAGAACAGCTGATGTCATATTGCAGTCATCAGTGAGCAACTGGACTGTTCTCGGACTTCTCGGTGATGGTATTCCGCTCGATGCAGAAGAACATGAAGTCAACCAATTTGCAAATATGAGCAAGGTTATGTTTGATAAAAGATCAAATATTGGTATAGGGCGCAATGTTCTATCAAATCTTGAATCTGAAGATAATATAGCATCTAAAAACAATATAGCAATCGGAACAAATGCTCTGAGTTCTATTAAGGAAAATACAATTCTTAACTCTGACGGTAATATCAACGGTATGGCACATATTGCAATCGGTTCAAACACACTTGCAAGATTGGGCACTGATGATGCCGGAGCTAATCATGATGATTTCCAAAACGTAGCAATTGGCAGTGAGGCGCTTGCTCTTGTTGAAGCAGGCAAAGGTAACTACGCTGTCGGAAGCGGAGCTGGCGGAGGTCTTGAACTCGGAAGTGACAATATTTTTATCGGAAACAATTCGGGAAGAACGCTTTCAACCGGCAGCGGGAATATTTTTATCGGTGCGAACGCCGGAGGGGCTGTAATTAGAGAAAATAACTGGACAACAGGTGACCCCGGGTTGTGTGCTGGTATTGACGCAGCAGATGAGTGTGTTATAGCTCAAGGAATTTCAACCGGCAACTACAATATTTTTATAGGAGCTAACGCTTCTCCCCGCGGTACTGATAATGTCAGCGGTATGATTCTTATTTCAAACGGTCCGACGACATCTCCAGAACAAAATATATTGGGTGAACAATCTCAGTCTACTCTTTATAAAACACCGCTTTTGCTGATGTATCCTGATGCTGCGAGAACTGCCGCAGCAGGAGCAGCCTTTAATTCAACCACAACAGCATATTATATAATGTGGACAAGAAATCTTCATGTAAATAATATTCAGGCAAAAGCAAAAATTACTTATTCAGATGCCAGAATGAAAGATATACAAGGCATCTATGAAAGAGGTTTGGAGGAAATTCTCAAGATAAAACCCGTAACTTATTATATGAAAGATGAAAAAATCGGCTCAAAAAGACATGTCGGAGTAATCGCCCAGGACTTGAAAAAAGTTATCCCTGAGGCTGTAGTTGATGATAACGGTTATTATGGCGTTCAGTATCAATATATTGATATGGCGATGGTAAACGCCGTAAAAGAACTTGATAAGCAGGAAGATGATCTTGAAGCAAGAATATCAAAACTTGAAGAAAAATTAATCAAATAAGAGGTGAATATTTTGATAAAATATAACAACAAAAAAAGCGGTATGACCCTGATGGAGCTGCTGGTCGTTATTGTAATAATCGGTATTCTGGTAGCTTTTGGGCTAATTGCAGTCAGGCTGATGAGCAGAGATTATGCGCAGAGAAAATTACCGCAGACTATGTATAACAACCTGAAGGCAATAAATGCAGAAATTCTTGCCCGTAATCCGCAGGAAAAAAGATCAGGGTATGATGATAGCTCCGTTTATAATGCCGGTGAAGGTATTGATATAGAACAAAGTTTCATCCCGGGAGAGAAAAAACTCCCTGCCTTTGGAGGTGCTGGCAATGGTTCTTATTGCGATGCTTTCAAAAAGATAGCAAACCCGACAAGAAGCAGCGACCAGTGGTGTAATGTGACTCGTACAGTAAACAATAGACAACAAAAAGGCGGCGGTGATATCGGCAATGAAATGTATATTATAGGACTTGCAAATGCTCCTACTACCTGCTGGGACGGTCGTCAGTGCATAAAAGTCTATGTGTCTATCAAACAGGATGCAAATGACACCCCTATGTTCAAATATAAAGGAGAGATAGACAATGCTGGAGAAATAGCTAGAGGAATGCCTCCTGTAGACCATTTCGGGTTTAATATTTATGAAAACGGTGATGTGGAACCAATGATTGAAACAGTTACAGGCGCAGACGGTACTCGTATTACACCTTACGGGGTGGCTGCCGATATGGTTACCGTTGATGTTATTGTTGATTCTGTCGATGATGCCTATAGAACACACGTAGACTTGCTTGCTGCTGTTATAGAACATGCCATACATGATTGCAATAACTGTGATATCAGGAATAAAAATAAAGGCGATGAGCCTTTGCAGTTTCATAACACAGATACGCTGAACTATTTTACAACAACAGATAAAGGTAAAACTCCTCAAACAAAACCTGCTACAGCTGTGAGTTTTGTTGAACCCGTCACAACAAACGATGCAAACGGAACTTTCTGTGAATTCGGTATGTTCTGCCGGGTCGGTTTTCAGGATAATGAAGTACCTGTAGAAACTGATGAAAACGGTCAAACTCAGGCAAAAACAATAGCTATCCCTGATTACAGACAAAAACAGATGAATGATGCAAATGTTTTGTTCTTCAAAATACCTTATAGAAGGGCGCTTGCTGTCAAAAACAGACTTGAGTTTATATCTTTCAGAACTCATCATAAGGATGATTTTAATAATCCTGCTCAATGCGGTGTTGATACCTGTTCAGGAAAACAAGACGGAGTTGATACAGATGAGGCAAACAAATGTGTCCAAAGAAGGCTTGCTGCTATCAACGAAAATGACAGACGCTATCTTGAAGAAAACAACCTTATAGATAGAATAACCGTTATTTCCAATAATAATTATTGCAGATTGAATGATGCCAATTCTCAAAATCAGGCACGCAAAAGAAGAATCTGCCGAATGATTGATGTATCTCTAAGATAATAATAAATTTATACTGAGCCCTTAAAAAGGGCTCTAATATTTTTGATGATAAAAGAATATAAGAGGATAAAATATTGAATAATACTCAAAGAGGGATGAGGCTGCATATAGGCGTTTTTGGGCGCAGGAATGTAGGCAAATCAAGTATCATAAATTCATTGACAGGTCAGGAGCTCTCAATTGTTTCTGATATCGCAGGAACAACCACCGATGTCGTGCAAAAATCAATGGAAATGCTCCCTTTAGGACCTGTTTTGTTCCTTGATACGGCAGGGATTGATGATGAAGGAGCTCTTGGAAAAAAGAGAATTGAAAAAACAAAACAAGCATATGAACGTACTGATTTGGCTTTGATTGTTTGTGATTATGACGGTTTTGGCAATTTTGAACAAGAGTTATTTGATGAATTTGCCAAAAGAAAAATACCTGCTGTAATTGTAATTAATAAGAATGATATAAAAAATATCCAACCTGAAAAACTCGAAGAAATAAAAAACATCACATCAAACTTCATATCCGTTTCAGCAAACAATCAGATTTCAATAAATGAGTTGAAAAAGAAAATTATTGACTCAGTTCCTCAGGAATATCTTGATAATCCGCAAATAGTTTCTGACTTGTTGGACGAAGGCGATATCTGTCTCCTTGTAACCCCGATTGATAAAGAAGCTCCGAGAGGGCGTCTTATTCTTCCTCAGGTGCAAACTATCAGGGATGTACTTGATAAAAATGCAATCTGCCTTGTTGTGAAAGAAAGCGAGTTGAAAAAATCTTTTGATATGCTGAACGTCCGTCCCAAACTTGTTGTAACAGACTCTCAGGCTTTCAAAACGGTGTCTGAGATTGTGCCTCAGGATGTTTTGATGACTTCTTTTTCAATTGCTTTTGCCAGATTGAAGGGGGATTTGAAATCTTTTGCCTGCGGGGCAAACGCCATAGATGCTCTTCAAAACGGCGATAGAATACTTATCAGCGAATCTTGCACTCATCATCAGATAGAAGATGATATTGCAAGGGTAAAAATACCGAATTTATTGAGAAAATATACTCAAAAAGAACTTATCTTTGAGTATTCAAGAGGTCATGATTTCCCTGAGAATTTATCTGATTATAAGCTGATAATCCACTGCGGCGCCTGCATGACAAATCGAAGAGAAGTGCTTTCAAGAATTATGAGAGCTTATGATTCGGGGGTGCCTATTACAAACTACGGTATAACTATTGCCAAGTGTTTAGGCATTCTTGATAGAGCGCTAAAGCCGTTTAGTATAAACGAAAAGAGAACTTCATAAGAAGTCCTCTTTTCTATAAAATTATTTTGCTTATGCTTCTATGCTTCTGACATATTGTCTACAATAACTTCTCCTACAAGACCGGCATTTTCTTTGAATGTATTCATCTGAGCTTCAAAAATATTTTCGCCTTTTGTTGCCATTCGGCCAAATACTGTACTGTCTGCAAAAGTTTCACCTAAATCTGCTAAATTTTGTACGGCAAGCCCTGCATTTTCTTTGTATGTATTAACATGAGCTTCGAAAATATTTTCGCCTTTTGTTGCCATTCTTCCAGGAATAGTATGGTCAGAAACAAATTCTCCAATGCCCTCTAAATTTTCTTTGCTTGCATTGACATGTGCTTCCATAAAGTTTTCACCTTTAGTAACCATTCTGCCGATAGCAGTATTATTAGCAAGTGTATTACCGATGTTTGAAATAAAGTTTCCCATGTGTTCTCTCCTCTTTTTTCTCTAATATCATACTAAATAATTTATATTTTTATAAAAACATATAAATAAAATTTATTGCTTGATTATATAACTTTTATTACATTTTGTTAATTTTATGATAAAACAATCATAATCTTGCTCTTCAAATACTTATAAACTCATTCTGAGCGCAAGCGAAGAATCTAGGCATAAAAAAGAACTGCCTGAAAACAGGCAGTTCTTTTCTTCTTGTTTACCGCTATTTTTACCCGTCTGCGTTAATCTTTTTGATTAACTCTTTCAAAACATCGTCGGCTTTATCATTATCAACCTGACATGTTCCTGCGTTGACGTGTCCGCCGCCGCCGTATTTTAGCATTAGTTCTCCGATATTTGTTTTCGATGTTCTGTTGACAATTGATTTTCCGACAGCAAATACCGTATTTTGCTTCTTAAGCCCCCACATACAGTGGATAGATATATTACACTCAGGATGGAGCGCATAAATCATAAATCTGTTTCCGGCGTGGATAACTTCTTCGTTTTTCAAATCAAGAACAATAAGATTTCCATAGATTTTTGAACATCTTTCTATTTGAGCTTTGAATTCTTCAGCCTGCTCAAAATACAACTTGATTCTTTCCTGCACGTCAGGAACTTTCATAATTTCATCGATTGTATGATTTTTGCAGTAGTCAATCAATTCCATCATCAATGAATAGTTCGAAATTCTGAAATTTCTGAATCTCCCGAGACCGGTTCTTGGATCCATCAAATAATTCAATAATACCCAATCTTTCGGATTAAGAATTTCGTCAACGGTAAATTGAGCGGCATCAGCTTTATCAACTGCAAGCATCATCGGATCCCATTCTCTCGGGAAACGATTTTCGCCTCCGTAGTAGTTGTATACAACACGGGCAGCTGAGGGAGCATCAGGATATATAATGTGATTTGATTTTTTGCCGTTTGCTCTGATTGTCTCACTCAAATGGTGGTCAAATGCAAGATGCACACCGTCAACATAAGGCAGGTTTGTTGTGATATCCATATTTGTTATTTCAATTTTTCCATCCTGCATATCTTTCGGGTGGACGAATTTTATATCATTAATTAAATCAAGTTCTTTCAAAAGTACGGCACAAACCAAACCATCGAAATCACTTCTTGTCACTAATCTGTATTTTTGTTTGCTCTTTTCCATATTAGCCTCCTTTTGAGCCTTATTATACAACATATTGACACCTCTTGAAAAGAAGAGAAAATGGTTCAAATAGATGATTTTGTTTTTTTATCCTATAATATCTTTGGTAAAAATCTTTAAGGCTTTGGGAATATGGAATTATCAAAACAGGAATTAAACAGCAAAATAAAAGTATTAACGGCACAAAATTCGATATCTGAACTCTGCGGGATACTTGATTTATTTTTACAGGAGAAATTGGATGAAAACCAATATCTCGAAGAAAAAAACACTCTTCTTGAATCTCTGCATAAACTACTGAAAAATAACGGCGGATACATCGCACTTGCACAAATAAATCCTATTGTAGGAAATATTGAATATAATTCGAAAAAAGTTATGAAATACATAAACTCGGCAACCTCAATAGGCGTTGATTTGATTGTATTTCCTGAGCTTGCTCTTATGGGTTATCCTATCCAGGACACCATCGACAGACATCCTGTGATTGTCGAAGAGAATGTTAAATGGCTCAAGGAAATAGCAAAACTGACAAAAAACACTTATGCGGTAGTCGGCTTTATCGAACCAAGAACCGATGGTCGTGGAAAGAGGTATTATAACTCACTCGCTGTTCTCGGAGAAGGGGAAATAAAAGGTATAATCAGAAAATCTCTTCTTCCCACCTACTCAGAATTCAATGACTACCGGTATATTGAACCATCTCCTGTTGCCGGTAACCAGAGCCCTGAAACACTCGGAAAATTTTCTCCCGACAATGTTGTAAATATGCCCAAAACAAATAACATTCACGGCATATCTTACGGGATATCAGTCTGTGAAGATTGCTGGAATAATGACGAATTTTTCTCAAATCCTCTCTACAAAAAAGACCCTATATCAGAGTTATGCAAAGATAACCCCGATGTTTTGATAAACTGCTCCGCTTCACCATCAAGAGCAAAAAAAGAACAACTCAAGCATAATATGTTATCCTTCATCTCTGATAAATATAAAACGCCCGTAGTTTATGTCAATCAGGTAGGAGCTATAGATGACAGTTCTTTTGACGGTGCAAGCAGAGCTTTTGATAAGGATGGAAAACTTTTTGCAAGAGCAAAATCTTTTGAAGAACAATTCATGATAATCAATCCGAAACTTTCTTTCGGAACTGTTTATCCTCTTCCTCAAGGTCTTGAAGAAACACTGACTGAAGAAAAAGTCTTTACGCTTAATTATGAACCTGATTTAGAAAGGACCTACAAAACCATCATTCAGGGGATAAGAGATTATTTCAGAAAAAACGGTTTTGAACGGGCTGTACTAGGTTTATCAGGAGGTCTTGACTCTACTGTCAGCGCTGTTTTGATGGCTGATGCACTCGGAGCCGAGAACGTCTTCGGTGTCAGTATGCCATCGAAGATTACAAGCTCTGAGAGCAGGAACGACGCAAGAGATTTGGCAAACAATCTTGGCATAAACTTTGCTGAAACATCAATAAAAAATATGGTTGTGACGACAAATGACGCTCTTAACGACTTATTCTCTCAGGTGGAAGACAAATGGAGCTGCAGGTATAAGGAAACATTCACTCAGGATAATATACAGGCTCGTTCCAGAGCTATGTTCCTGTGGGGTGTCAGCAATGAGTTTGCCAAATGTGTACCGATTGCAACCTCTGATAAATCAGAGCTTTATATGGGATATGCCACAATAAACGGTGATATGTCAGGAGGTTTTGCACCAATAGCTGATGTTCCGAAGACAAAACTCTTTGCCTTTGCCCGCTGGCTCAACAAAAATCGTGCTCAAAAAAATGCAATTCCTGAAGTTATCATCAAAAAGAAACCCGGGGCAGAGCTTGCAATCAATCCCAAAACAGGCAAGCCGCTTATTGCAGAAGATGCACTTATGCCATATGAGTTTTTGGATGAAGTTATCTGGAGAATAGAAAACAAACATGAGAGTTATTCAGATATGTTGAACTCAGAATTTTTGTATGAGAAGAAAAATAGGGTATCAAAAGAGCAAAAAACACAATGGCTTGATAAATTCTATCACAGGATGTCAAGAGCACTCTTCAAATGGACGCTGCTTCCTCCTTCAGTTATTGTTGAACCGAGGTCAATTTTGAAAGCTGACTATAAACAGCCCGTAACTTCTTCTCATATTAACTACAGAGGAGAAAAAGAGGAAGTTATCGCAGAAAAGCTGAAAGATTTGCTGTAATTTATTTTATTATTTGTATGCGGACATTAGCAAATTTTTTTCTTCATCGATTTTATAATAATAACTCAGAGAGTTATTGATAGGGAAATTATGCGAATAAGTCCAAATAGCAATGTTTATGCTGCCAATTTCGGGAGAGCGTTAACAACAGAAGAGAAAAAATCATATTCAAATTTGATTAAAGACTCAAAATCTGCTTTGGGGATAGAAGATACAACTGCGATTATTTTTGATTTCAATGTTCCATCAGAACAGGGATATAATATCGGAATAGGCACAACATTCTCCGAGTCCATGCAAAAATTTACAGATTTTCTCAAAACAATGGCAGGTATAACTTCCATTCAGCTGCAGCCGCAGGGGAAAATTACACCAACTAATAAATCGCCTTATTCTGGAACGAATTATGCTTACGGTGAGCATATTATAGACTTAAGAAAATTAACCCTGCCTGAATACGGCGAGTTATTAACATTAGATGATATTCAAAAAGCCGATGAAGACTATTCGAAAGATAAACAGACAAGAGAATACAAGACTGATTATGATTATGCCCTCAATGTACAGGAAGCTTTATTGAAGAAAGCTTATGCTGCTTTTTTATCAAATGATAAACTAAAAGCTGATTTTGAAATCTTCAAATCAGAAAATTCTGACTGGCTTCAGAAGAATGGATTATTTGCAGCCTTATCAAAGCATTATTCTACACAGGATATTTCAAAATGGAAAGAAAAAGACAGACTCCTATACAGCTCAAAAACGCCTGAATCATCAAGAAATCAACGAATATCGGAATTAGAAAAAGAGTACTCTGATATTATTGATTTTGAAAACTTTAAGCAGTTTATTGCAGACAAACAACAACAGGATAGCCGTAAGTCATTGAATGCTGAAAATATAAAGCTCTATGGCGATTGTCTGATAGGCTTTTCTCAAGGCGAAATGTGGGCAAACATAGATTGTTTCAGAAAAAATTTATACTATGGAGGTCCAGACCCCGGGTGCCCGGAGACAAATAATATCCAGGTCTGGGGATTGCCTGCGCTTGACTATACAAAACTCGGAGAATGCGGCGAAAATGGCGACTTATCAAAACTTGGCGAAGTCGGAAAATTTTTATACGATAAATATTCCACATTCTTCAAGCGTTATGATGGAATAAGAATGGATGCCGCATGGCAGTTTGTGACGCCGTTTATTTATCAGGCAGTAAACGGGAATTATGAAGAGTTCAAATTGCCTGAAATAAATTTTACCATATTTAATATTATGAAAGCTGCCGCAAAAAATACTCTCGGTGATAAGTTTGACGAAAATAATCCCGATAATATTATGCTCGAACTTGTCGGAATTTCTGCAGGCAAGAGCAGGGAGATGACGCTGAATACTTATCCTCATCTTTACACAACAGCATACGCTGAATATGATGAAACACCTGAAAAATTTCGGGAAAAAGGATATAAAGACGGTAAATTTTATGTCGGAGTAGGATGTCACGACAACGATTCACTTGTAAATATGGCTAAAGATACTCATAAAAGGAAACTCCATATCTCAGGGATGAAGCGTGATTATGATTTGGATACATCAAAACTTGCGTTTGAAGATGAAGGCTATCAGACTCAAAGCAAAGAACAAAAAATACAGGAAGATTTTAGGACAGCAAAACTTGCTGAAATTTATACAACTTCAAAACAGTTCTTTACCCTTCCTGATATGTTCGGGATGTCAGAGCGTGTGAATATCTCAGGTAAAGCCCATCCGGATAACTGGACTGTCAGAATACCTTCCGATTATGAAAGATTCTATTTCTCCCAGCTCGCAAACGGTTACGGACTGAATCTTCCAAAAGCTCTCGCTAATGCTATGGAAATGAAAAATGTTGATAATCCTGAATTAATCAACAAATGCAATGAAGCCGCAGAGATTCTAAGAAGTGACGGACCAATGACAACTCAGGACGCTGATGAGACAGCAAAAAAAGGTGAGCTGAAATCGCATTTTGAGTATCAGTTACACGGGGCGGGCAAATAGGGGGCAAGAATAAAAAAAGGGTTTTAAGCAAAACCTTAAAACCCTTGATATACTTGGTTGCGGGAATAGGATTTGAACCTATGACCTTCGGGTTATGAGCCCGACGAGCTACCAGACTGCTCCATCCCGCGATGAATTTCTGTACAATTATTATTAAACGCTAAAAAACAAAAATCAACCCCTTTGTTTTGGGATTTATATAGCAAATTCCACCAAAAATTTCCAAAACAACGCCATACTGAGCGTTAGCGAAGTATCTAAACAAAAAGGATTGTTCCTTTGTTATATTCATAGTATCAGAGCATTGGAACGCTATCTTAACAAACTCTTTCAAATCTGCTATACTAGAAGTAAGCTGTCGACTATGGATAGGGCACCCGTTTTCGGGGATACCTATAGATACGGTCGGCAGTTTCCTTTTTGAAAAGTTTGCAAATCCCCCTTGAATATGTCCGTAAAAAAACAGATAATAAAAAACAAACACATCACAAGGGAGCTTTCTTATGAACAACGAACTGAACGATATATTTCTCGAACTTGCCAAAATCCCCTCCCCCTCACTGAGAGAGGATTCTGTTGCGAATAAAATTATAGAAATTCTTACAAACTCAAATATAAACGCTAAGAAAGATACCTTTGGCAATGTCATTGCAAAAATAGCTCCGACATCACAGATGAAGAAACCTCTTCTTCTCTCGGCTCACATGGATGTTGTCGGGGATGACTCACCTGTTGTTATCCAAAAAAGTGATGACGGCAGATTTTTTGAAACTGATAAGAAACGAACTCTCGGCGCTGATGATAAAGCTGGTGTTGCTGCAGCAATAATGCTTGCTAAATATGTCTCAGAAAATACAGAACGCTCTCATGGAGGCTTGGAACTTGTTTTTACAAAAGATGAAGAACATGATATGAGCGGCATACACAACTTGCAATTTAATTCTCTTGAGTCTGAATATGTACTTGTTCTTGACTCTGATAGACTTGCAAGACTCGAAATCTCAGGTGCAAGCTATACAAAACTGGACCTCGTTGTTACAACCCCGAAAGGCGGACACTCGGGATTGGATATCGCTGATAAAACAAGACTTAATGCAGCCAAATTGATAGCGGAGCTGATTTGCCAAATTCCCCAGGGTGTTTATAAAAAAGATGAATACGGCGTTGTTACGTCAATCAACATAGGTTCGATAATCGGAGGGGGCGTCGAGTCAACAATCAGCAATCTTCCTGCAAATATCCCTTCAAATGAGTATACTGACTATATTGCAAGAAATTCCATGTCTAACCTGATTAATCAAAGGGCACAGGCGCATTATTCCATCAGAAGTTCAGAGGAGGCAGCTGAGCAGAAGCTTATCGAAGAAATAAAAAATATTGCAGCAGATTTCAACCGCAAATATGACGGTCTTGCATGCTGTGAAATAGAAGTATCAGAGCATCTCAAGGCTTTTGAAAAGTCAAATGACGAATATCTCATCGAAACAGCAAAAAAGGCGTCTGCAACGACAAACATTCCGCTGAGCATAGGGTCATTTCATGCAGGAGCAGAAACACATATTTATGCGAATGAGAAGAACAAATACGGCAAAAATTTCAAGCCCGTGCTGCTTGGTGTTGCAGATATTTACAATATGCACTCGCCTGAAGAGAAAATTGATATTGCATCTTATGAGAAGGGTTACGCGTTTTTGAAGGCAATGTTTGAGGAGTTTAATTCATAATATTTCATTTGTTTTTCTATTATTCTTTTTACTTTTTTCAGGTTAGAAAATGCATATATTCCACTAAAATGTTTACCATTTTTTAGGTTAAGTATTAAAAATTCAATAATCAAAAATTTATTAAATTCTATTGACTTTATATCTTTATAAGAAATACTTACAGTTTCTTTTCTAATTAATCGAAATATATTATAAGCATCTACTAATCTAAGATTTTTATCAGATAAAACATATATCATTGTGTATCTCTCTAAAAGAAAAAATACAGTAATAAAAAATAAAATTATATAAAGCCAAATATATTCATAATATATATCTTTAATCCTATACAAATTTTTAAAAATAAAAAAAGGGAAGATAAATTTTCCAACAAAAAAGCCTGTACAGAAAGTTGCTAAAAACATAGTTACTATACCATTTTTTATAACATATACAACATTTTCATCCAGATACATTTTTTCACATCTGTAAGCTGCTGATTTGTATGCATAAAGATTAAGAGGTAATAAAATAGAGCTTAATAAAAAACCGAATAATAATCCTGTTTTAAATGACCAAAAATAAAAGAACTCATCAGAAACTAATCGGTAGTCTATACTATGATAATAATTTTGAAAAAAAGTTACTATGTCCATAAAAATACCTTATTTTATATACTTTTCAAAATCCTGAAAAACATAATCTGAATGTGGCCTATATTCACCATTATACATACCATCTGGAAGATAATATCTGACCTCTCCTGCATGTTTTCCAAAGGATCCGACAACATCGTTCATATTTACATAATTAATAATATTGTCTGTATATGCACCAATTTTCTTACCTATACCAGGTGCATTAAAGGTTACTGCTTTCAAATTTTTATGTGATGATGCAACATATTGAGCAAGTGCCCCACCTAAAGAGTGTCCTACTAATGTTATTGGAACATTTCCATATATTTTTCTTACTTCATCATATAAGATGCTTGCAGTACTAGCTTGAGACAGATAAATATTAAAAAAGTTATTTAAAAATATCTGAACATCTGCAAACATTTTATCCATAATAGAGTCCGTTCCTCTATAGGCAATCACTATTTCTTCATAATTTCCGTCATGTCCTTTTTTTCCGTAAACTACGCCCTGAAATCCATTGTACTTACTATATACTCCATTTTTATTACATCCATCAATCGTTATTATTTCCCACTCTGTTGGTAATACTTGTAGTTGATGGTAATATTCACTTAACCACATATTTTTGGACTCAGATGCAGAAAGACCTGGTATATCACTAGTATCTTTGCAGTAGCAAGCTTTAGAAAAAATAGATAATAATTTAGCATCTAATACTGTACTCATAACAAAATATCCTATTTAATCTTATAAATTCTAGGAGAATTATCTTGATATCCTAAAAGAATCAAAGAATGCTCGCCTATATCAAAAATAAACTTTATATATTTTTCTGTAGATGACGTTTTTTTATTTATTATTTTTCTTTTATCAATATCATAAATAGCACTTACTAAGTAAGTTGGTTTTTTTGAATGCGGCAGAATACCTCCAAACAACAAAACTTTATTATTTATAAAAATAGCTTTACTATTTACAGGAACTTCATCTATTGCAACTATTTTTTTAAATTCATTTGTTTTTGGTAAAAACATCGTCATAAAACTTCTTTGGTTATATGAGCCAAATGTTAATATATTCCCATCTTTTAACTTTACTCCAGTATAATATAATCTGAACATATTATAATGAATTGTTTTTTTATTTGGATAATCAACTGTGATAAAGTCATTTATTTGCGGATCAAAAAGCTCAATTCTATTGTTTTTTTGGGCATCATCAAAAGTAGCATCATAAATCAACACTCTTCCATCATCTAAAAGAAAAATACATGGAGATACATGTCTATCGTTTGTATAACAAATTTCTTGATTAGTGGCATTATTTATCCTTTTTTTATTACCTGCAAGCGTAAATATTTTTCTTTTGGGATTGTATATTTCGGCTGTACATATACCCAGAAGAAGAACTCGCCCATCTTTTAATTTTACTATATTATCAAAAGAATAATAATTAAAATTACTATTGTTAATTTTAATAAATGTATTCGTTTGAGGATTATATATTTCAGCAATATTAGTTGCTTTTCCATCTATAGTTCCGCCTACGATTAAAACTGTTCCATCATCTAAAAGAACAGACAAATATCCATTTCTTGGAATATTCATAGAAACCTTCTTATCTATAAGTTTCTTCTCTTTAATATTTAAAATTTTTGCGTGTGGATCAAAATAGTTTCCAGGAAAGAATAATTCATTATCATTTAGTTTTATAGGAGTTGTGTTTGTTACATCAACTTTTAAATTAATTTTCTCAAAATAATCTTTTTTAAAATCATATGCATAACTCTGTTGGAAGTTTATACTAAAAAATATTAAAAATAAAATACTACATAAAAACTTCTTAAACACTCAGACATATCCCTAAAAAACCTAGCAAAAATATAAATTATTTTAGCATATTTTTGCTATCCCTGTCATTCAAATGGTGAAAACTCTACAACAAAGATATTTCGCTCCGCTCAATATGACCTTCCCCCCAAAAAGACTCTTCGCTTTGCTCAGAGTGACAAGGCGGGCACGCTTGTGTCCAATCTGACTTGATACAAAAGTTCTCTGCGAAAAATTTATTCCTGAATCAAGTCATCGCTCATATCGAAGTTTGCATAGACATTTTGGACATCATCATGATTCTCGATTGCATCCATCAGGCGCAAAAGTGTCTGGGCTGTCGACGGGTCAGTGATTTCGATTGTATTCTCGGGAACTCTTGTGAATTCAGCCCGATGATATTTATATCCGGATTTCTCGAGTTCTTCTGCAACAGCCTGAAGAGTATCGGTTGTTGTAACTATTTTGTAATCCTCATCTTCTTCCTGAATATCTTCTGCTCCTGCGTTGATAGCATCTTCAAATAGTTTGTCAAAATCGCATCCTTCTTTTGAGATAAAAATCTCACCCTGAGGTTTGAACATCCATCCTACGCAGCCTGATTCTCCGAGGTTACCGTTGAATTTTCTGAAATAACTTCTGATATCTCCGACTGTTCTGTTTCTGTTGTCAGTCATTGCTTCGATAAAAATGGCAACACCGCCAGGACCGTAGCCTTCATAAGAAATTTCTTCTATATTATCTGATGAACCAGAGCCTTGAGCTTTTTCGATGGCTCTTTTGATGTTATCATTCGGCAAACCTGATTCTTTAGCTTTATCGATAGCAGTTCTCAACCTGAAGTTGCTATCAGGATCAGGGCCGCCTATTTTGGCTGCTACAGTGATTTCTCTTGAAAATTTTGCAAAAGCAACACCTTTTTGTGCATCTATTTTGGCTTTTTTATGTTTGATTGTTGACCACTTTGAATGTCCTGACATAGTTTTTCCCCTATTTTCTATCTGATAAGTTTTATTTTAATATAAAAATTTTACATTTCACTATTTGATTGTTAAAATTTTTAAGGAAAATAAACTCGGGGAGTAAAGAGATGAACGAAGATATAAAAAAAGCGCTTGACCATTTTCAGAAGATGGAATATAAAGAAGCGCTCGAAATTTTTGAAAGACTGCTTGAAGAAGAAGAGAATGCGGGACTTTTGAATAATATCGGAACATGTTATTTCAAACTAGGAAATCTTGATAAAGCTCTCGAGTTTTACCAAAGAGGTTTGAGAGCTGATAGAGAGCTCAAACAGCTCTATAAAAACATCTCTGATATTTATGTCGAAAAAGGTGACGTCATGAGTGCAATAGGTATCCTTCAAGATGCCGTATCAGCAATGCCTGATGAAGATTATCTAAGATATGCTCTTGCAAAGCTTTACATCAAAGACTGTCATCAGGATATAGCCGTTGATGAGCTGCAAAAAATTCTCGACCATAACCCTGATAACCTCGAAGCTAAATATGAGCTTGCAAAGATTTATTATGATGAAGGGTCATATGATGAGGCAGCCGAATATTATGAAAGCATAAGCGAAAAACTTGAGAATGCCGATATTTTCTTCTGGCTGGGTGAGTCTTATGCAGCGGCAGGCAACCTTGATAAGGCGATATTTGCTTATCTCCGTTCAATTTCCAAGAATGAGATGTATTACCCCTCATATAAGAAACTCGGATTATGCTATATGGCGCAGGATGACAAAGACAGCGCAGCGGAATTTTTCGAAGACTATCTCCAGTTTGATACTCCCGATGTAAAAGAAAGAGAAGAAATAGAAAAAATTCTTGAGAAGCTTAAGTCTTAGATGAATTGAAAGTTTTGCAGTATTTTGAAATACAGCATCTTTCGCAGAGAGGTCTTTGAGGTTTGCAAATATTCTGACCGTGAGTAACGAGGATTGTGTTTATATCTAACCAGTATTTTTTCGGGAGTTTTTTCCTCAACTCCATTTCTGTTTCATCAGGAGTTTTGGTGCTTACATACCCGAGACGGTTTGATATCCTGTGAACATGGACATCAACGCATATCGCAGGGATTTGAAAACCTTTTGCGAGCGTAAGGTTCGCTGTTTTGCGTCCGACTCCGTTGAATTTCACAAGCTCATCAATCTCAGATGGAACTTTTGAGTCGTATTTTTCGACAAGTTCTTTTGATAATTCAATAATCTGCCTTGCTTTATTCCTGTAAAATCCGACAGGGTATATAGCCTGAGAGAGAATTTCTTCATCCATCGAAGCAAAGTCTTTCGGAGTTCTGCCGAGTTTGAGCATCCTCAAAGTCGCAGGATATGTCGTTTCGTCTTTTGTTCGAAGACTCAGGATACAGGATATAAGCACAAGAAAAGGATCATGGACATCTTCCATGTATTTGACAAATTCACTTCTGGGTGAATCTTCTTTTTTCAAGAGTTGTATTATTTCATCAATTTTCATGTTCTTTATTATATGTCAAAAAGAAGTTTATTTCTCTCAAAATCCGAGAAATTTTCAATTCTCTCTTTGACTCCGAATTTTTCTTCGCCGCTCAGTTGTTTGGATTTATCCCCGACCACCGCAATAATCTTTCCTATCCCCGCTCTTGAGGCTGATTCAATTCCGAGGATTGCATCTTCAAACACTATGCAATCTTCAGGTTTTGTTTGAAGGATTTTTGCTGCTTTTTCATAGATATCGGGACTGGGCTTACCCTCGAGTGTTCCGTCGTCGTAGACAATTTTATCCAAATCAAACCATCTTTCAAGATGAAGCATCTCGACATAAAAATCAACATTCATACGATTTGACGCCGTTGCTATGGTTCGTGGTATTTTATTATCCCGAAGATAGTTCAAAAAGTCTTCTGCTCCCCGAATCAGCCGGAAGTTTTTATCCTCACGACACAGCTTTTGATAGATGAGTTCTTTTTCTGTTGAAAATTTGTCTACCTCAGCAGCATTGAGTTCTCTTCCGGTAATATATTCGAAAATAGCCTTGTTTGTCCTGCCGTGGATATTTTTTTCGAGTTCTTCATCAGAGAAAGGTTTCTCTCTGTATTTTGAGGTAATAATCTTCCACGCTCTGTCATGGTTTGCCGTATCAAAAACGAGAGTGCCGTTAAAATCAAATATTACGCTTTTATATCTTTTCATCTTCTTACCAGCCGGAGTTATACTTATATTCTTATTCTTATGTAGTCAATAAATTTATCGGGGTCTTTATTCCACTCATAAGTCCATTTTCTTGCAATAATATCAGCCTGAGTCTGTCTGTGAGAAACAAGTTTTTCAAGCGGGGTCAAATATAGGCTCTCATCTCTGTATCCACCTTCTTCTGCCTGTTTTTTGAGAGATTTTTTTGCAAGCTCAACGAGTCTATTTGCAATATCAAAGAGATTTACGCCCATAAAATTTACGTTCAAACCAATATGAGGAAGGGATTTTCGAAGGATATTGATTGTTATCCAGTTAAAGTCTTCTACCGTTGAGAAAGCCTCATCAAGAGTCTCCTCATCATACATAAGCCCTTTCCACAGAGCAAAGAACGAATACATCAAATCAGTGTTCTGACAGTCGCAGTTTCTTATTTCGATAACATCTTTCAATCTTACATCAGGGAAATATAAGCTCATATGCATAAACCAGTCATCCATATCAACTTCGCCCCGGTTGAGAAGTTCTTTGAAGGTTGATTTTGAGTTTTTACCCGTTTTTTGATTGTATATGACAGGTTTTGCAAGAAGCAGATTGCAGTAATTTTCAAAAGAGTATTCGAGTTCTCTATGGAATAGTCTGCTGTCAATCAGCCCGCATCTGTTTTCGTCCACATGCAGCCAGGCATTTGTTCTGCAAGACCTGTAATTTGAGAGTTTACCTCCTCTTATCGGCGAGTTTGCGAACATTGCGCTGACTATCGGTGATAAGAATGTGGCGCATCTGAGTTTATTTATGGCGTCCTCTTCTGAAGAATAATCAATATTCACCTGAAGACCTGCTGTTTCTCTCATCATAATCTCAGCATTTGTACCGATTGATTTGAAATAGCTGTCCATAAGGCGGTATCTCATCTTTGGAATAAGATTGATATTCTCATAAGTTGAAAAAGGCTGTATGCCGTACCCGAGCCACAGAAAACCCATTTCATCAGCTATCTCATCAGTAAGCATATTATAGCTGTCTATTTTTGCTTTGCACTCATGAATGGTTTGATACGGCGCAAGGCTCAATTCGACCTGCGCCCCCGGTTCGAGAGAAATTTTTTCATTTTCTGTTTGCAATCCAAGGAGATGTTTATTTTCTGCTATGTCTTCCGCATTGATTTTCTCTTTGAGCGTTTGAAGATACTCTTTGATTTCTTTGTAGTCAACAGCTTTATAATTCTTTTTCTTTACTGCAAGTTTTTCATATTCGGCGCCGATTTTAAATTTGTCAGGAGATTTTATACCGCTGTAGAATATCTCGCAGAGTTGTGATTTATGTTTGATAATTTTATTTTTTTCAAGGGTTTCTTTCATGGATTGCTGACTTTTTTTATTCTAAGTTATTTTTATCGTAAAATATTATTTGTTTACATTATCCTCACGGGGGCTGAGATGGATTATTTCTCAAGAGCGAGAAGTTTCAGAACAAAAAAGAAACTAGGACAAAATTTTTTGATAAGCGGACAGGTAATCAACTCGATTATCAAATATGCCAACCTCTCAAAAGACGATACAGTCCTCGAAATCGGTCCCGGAATAGGTTTTGTAACCGAAAAAGCGGCACCCGAAGTCAAAAGACTAATCGCAGTCGAAATTGATGAAGATGCCATAGATGTCCTCTCTGATTTGCCGTTCAATAATATTGATATTATAAACAAAGATATTTTACAAACGGACTTTTCAGAGCTTAGTGATGAACGTGTAAAAATCATTGCAAATATTCCATATTATATTACATCACCGATTCTTGTGCATCTGCTCGGGGAAATCGATGAACAAACAAACAAGAACAGAAACCTGATTTCTGAAATTATTCTTATGGTGCAATATGAAGTTGCAAAGAGAATTGTTGCAACAAATGAGAGCAGGGCAAAGGATTATGGTTTACTTTCGATTTTGTGCAATTTCTGGGCAGAAACAGAGCTGCTTGAAACTGTGCCTGCTTCTGCTTTTTATCCGAAGCCGAAGGTTGACTCGGCTCTTGTGCGCCTAAAAATGAGAAAAACTCCGCTCTTTGAACTTGATGACCCCAAAAAATTCAGAAGAGTAATAAAAGGCGCTTTCGCCATGAGGAGAAAGACTCTTGTGAACTCTCTTTCTTCTTCAGGGTTTCCGAAAGAAAAAATAAAATCGGCACTCGCTGAATTAGGGTTCAGCGAAAATATCAGAGCCGAAAATTTATCGATAGAAGATTTCAAAAACTTATCTCAAAAGTTGTAGAGGTGTCTTATGCAAAGTATAAAGGTTAAAACTCCCGCTAAAATCAATCTTACCTTAGAGATTCTTAACAAGCGTACTGACGGATTTCACAACATCCAGAGTATTATGCAGGCTGTAAGTTTATTCGATTTTCTTACAATCAACATCGAAGATAGTGAAGAAAACAAAATTTCAATCTCAGGGAACAGCATGGAAATACCTTATGACTCGAGAAATATTGCTCATAAGGCAGCCTCATTGTTTTTTGAAAAAACTGGCATAAGCGGAAAAAATGTTGATATATACATAGAAAAACATATCCCTGTTGAAGCGGGGCTTGCAGGCGGCAGTTCGAATGCAGCAGGAGTGCTGCATGGTTTAAACAAAATTTTCGGACTTCCTCTATCGGGGACCGAGCTTTCTGATCTTGCCGCTCAAATCGGGTCTGATGTAAGTTTTTGTTTGTTCGGCGGTGCAAAACTTGCGTCAGGACGGGGAGAAATCCTTGAACGTGTCGAATCAGCCGATTGCGACATTGTTATAGTAAAGCCTGATGATGTGTCAATATCGACAAAAGAGGCTTATCAGAAATTTTCAGAGTTAGAAGACAAACCAAAGACGAATAATACGCTAAAAGTTTTTATGGCACTGAACAGGCATGAAGATATATCTCATCTGCTTTTGAATCACTTTGAGCTGCCGATATTGAGGGATTATCCGAGAATATGGGAAATCAAGAGTCTGTTGATTGCAGCAGGATGTAAAAATGCGCTGATGTCAGGAAGCGGGTCATCTGTGTTCGGGATTTTATCAGATAAGTTCTCAATGCCCGAGATAGAAAATGCAAAACATTTTGTTGTGAAGACCATCAAACATGGGGTTACGACGCAGGTTTAGTAAAAATTTTCAAATGGAGCGGACGACGAGGCTCGAACTCGCGACGTCAACCTTGGGAAGGTTGCATTCTACCACTGAATTACGTCCGCACTTGTTACGTTAAAGATTATAGCACAATCATGCTGTTTGGGTATAAAATGTTGTATAATATTTATAATATTACTTATACTTGTTAGGAATATGTTAAGAGAAATTTACAGATTATTTTTACTGATTTTAATAATTTTTCTGGTATCAACAGGATATTCTTTTGCTGAAGAAAAATGGTATTTCAAAACACTGCGTGAAGATATTATTAGGTACGATTATGCAATAAAATTAAAAGATGGCAGGTTCTTGTGCCCTAGAGGGATACATGCGGATATCTTTGATTCAAAAACAAATACATTTAAAAAAACAGCAGATTTTAAGCTTGCTCCAAGCTTACATGGGAAGTCTTCAATATTATTGGAAGATGGAAAAGTACTTTTTATTGATCCTTATATTTATCCATCTTGCTCTGATAAACTTGACTTATATTCATTAATTTCTGATGATTTATTTAAAAAGAAATTGAAAAAATACAGAATAGTTGAATCAACTCTAACAGTTTCAGAAATAAGAGAGTTTAGGAGACAGGTGTATGAAAATGAGTATTTTACACGATATGAACATGAAAGAGAAAAACTATTCATGCCTTATCTGAAGAAAAATCCGGAGTTGCTGAAAAAGTATAATGATTGTGTTGCAAGGTATGAACAGTCAATGTATGGACAAATATATGACCCGGTAACAGAAACTTTTGAATTTACAAAGGGAAAGTTAAATATACGCAGAAGAAATGCAAGGCTTGTATTATTGAAGAACGGAAATGTTCTGATTATGGGAGGATTCATTCCAAGAGATAAGAGACTACCTATAGGAGTTAGCGATGAGGTAAATGAAAGAGCAACCCAAATGGAAGTTTATAATCCTAAAACTCAGACATTCTCTTTGATTCCGAGATTTTTAAAAAAAGATGATCCGATAATCTGGAGTGGTTATGAATTTCTTCTTAATGATGGAACAATCTATTATTCCCTTGGAAAAATTTATGACCCTGAAACAGATTTATATAAAAAAAGTGTAAAACTGGAAGGGTATGGACCTGTAAAATTAGATGATGGAAGAATTGTTTCTCTGGATTTTATGACATCTGAGATAAAAGTTACCAATCCTATAACCGGAGAAATTTCAACACTTGGAAAAATATTAATTCCCAGAAGCAATTATGGATGGAGTATGTTGCCATTAAATAACGATAAAATACTTATATATGGAGGTATAAATGATTCATGGTCTAATCCTTTTATGGGTAGTGTAGAAGAAAATAGAGTGGAAATTTTTGATATAAAAACAGGTAAATCTTCCGTTATCAGGAAGTTTATTATACCTCCATCTTATATGATATATGACGCATTTTCGCTTGATAACGGCAGTGCCCTTATTATATCTACAAAGGGAATCGAATTGCTTTTTAGAAAATAAACACCAAAAAAACCTGTTCTACTGAACAGGTTTTTATTTATTCTGGGGCGGAAGGATTCGAACCTCCGGAATGGCTGGACCAAAACCAGCTGCCTTACCACTTGGCGACGCCCCATTGCGTCTGTGACATTTTTCATTTTATTAACACCACAGCTCAATGTCAAGTACCATATTTATATTTTTCTTCTCTCACGCTAGAATATAAAAATGAACAATATAGCAATAATCGGCGCAGGGCCTTCAGGTGCAATGGCTGCTATCATAGCATCAGAAAATGCCGCAAATCAAATTACATTATTCGATAAATCTTCTCCGCTGCAAACACTTCTCTGCACGGGCGGGGGACGGTGCAATTTGTCTTATGCAGAATTTGACAACAGAGAACTTGCAAAATTTTATCCAAGAGGTGAGAAATTTCTTCTTTCTGTTTTCTCGCAGTTTTCTGTTGAAGATACCGTTGAATTTTTCAAAAACCTGGGTATCGAAACTTATATTCAAGCAGATAACAGAATTTTTCCTGAGTCAAACAAAGCATCAGATATCAGAGATGCGCTTCTAAAGGCGCTCAACAAACCGAATATAAAAACAGAAAAAATATCAATATCGGATGTAGAATATTCAAACAACAAATTCCATCTGACCGAGCAAAACGGCAAAACAATGGAGTTTGACAGTCTTGTAATCTCAACCGGAGGACGAGGAGAAGGGCATAAACTGGCAAAAAAATTATCACACTCAATCACTCCCCTGAGACCTGCGCTGTGCTCGCTTGTTATAAAAGAAAGCACATTCAAAGAATTGAGCGGGCTTACATTGAAGAATATCAAAGCTGATGTGTATTTTGGCGGGGAAAAACAGTTTACGCAGAGCGGTGATTTTTTATTCACACATTTTGGAGTAAGCGGTCCGCTTGTTTATAAGATAAGTTCTTATGCCGCTTTCTTAGATTATTCAGAAATAACACCGCTAACCATAAAACTCAACCTTGTTAATAAAGCTGAAGATGAGTTTGATAAAATTTTAACTTCAGAGTTTTTGAACAACGGAAAAAAATCTCTTTTGAATGTTATTTCAGAATATATTCCCAAAAAATTAGCAAAAGAAATTCTCAGAACAATCAATGAAGACTGTGAAAAAAAAGTATCCGAGGTTAATAAAGTATCAAGGAAAAAAATTGTATCTGCCATTTGCTGTTTTGAGCTTAATGCAATCAAAACACATCAGGGAGGAGAAGTTGTTACGGCAGGAGGCGTCGATTTGAATGAACTTAATCCCAAAACATTAGAATCAAAAATTATCAAAAATCTCTTTTTCTGCGGAGAAATTTTGAATATTGACGGCTTAACGGGGGGATTTAACCTGCAAAACTGTTGGAGCAGCGGTTTTGTTGCCGGAAACTCACTCAAAAACAGAGTTTAATTATCACTGTCTTTTCTTATTTCCCTAACTAAATCTATTATGATGTGTCTCGCTTTTTCTCCGTTTTTGTCTATTTCTAAAGAGATTTTTTTTCGCAGCGATTCCTTTTCACTGTGAGATATTGAACTATCATGATTTATGTCATAGTTTTCTTTCAGAGCTTGATAAATTTTTTGAGGGTCTTTTTCTGTTTTTCCATCAATTTTTACAACAAGAGGAGAATTTAGAGTTACACCATCAAGGTCAATTCTGCCGCCTGCAGCACCGCCATGGCCTCCGCCTCCAAATAAATTGGCAAGCAATTCAGCATAAATTGTACCTGGTTGTGATCTGAATGAGAGTCTTATACCGTTTTGATCAGATATATTCGATTTTTCATCAATACAGCCCTCTTTTTTATCCTGTATCATCAAAACGGCAATTTTATCATCTTCATATGGAGAACGATATGCTTCTATAAATCTTTTCAGGCCATTTTGGTAATCATTTTTGTTTCTTTCATTGAAAATAGGATTTTCTCTTAAAGCACTCATAACTTCAGAGTATTTAAAACTATTTTGGACATCGAGAAGAGTAACTTTCTTATCCGTTTTCATTGCTTCCTGCCAGACTTCATACATTTTGTCATAATCTACTTCAACAAAACCTACGCCTGCATCTTGAGAAACAGAGAGTCCGCTGAGAGAATATTTTATCATTGTTTCTCTCGGAGATGAGCCGATTGCTGCAGAAGCGTTGCTATCAGATATGTCATAGACAATATGTTCTCTGAGCCATTTTTTATCAACCTTGTTTCCGAGTCTTGAAATTAACCATTTTGACATACCCTCAGGGAGAAAATTCGGACGTTCTTTGACAGGTTTTTTGATATCTTCAGGCGTAAGGTTTGCGCTTCTGATAAAAGAACCCGTATCCGTTGAAGTTCCTGTTATGATACTTGCGACAAATTGTTTTGCATAATCAAGATTATTCTTCAAAACACCGTTGAGTATGCCTGCTCTATCAGCAACAACGGTAACAAGTTGAGTTGCTGAGGGAACAGCTTCGCAGACGAGGGAGAGATTATTTTTTTCGATTTTTTTCATATCCACGCCTGTTTTATCTTTTGCCTCATTCCATTCTGAGGGTCGATAAGGGTGATGATCGATATAGATAACTTTACCCGCATTCTCAATATAGTCTTTGTAAGCAGCACTAAACCTACTTGGAGTCGGAATGTCCATGAGAATTACCAAATCATATTTTGTCGGTGCTTCACCTTTTGCGGCATCCGGGTCAAACAAATTTCTGCTCTTTTTCAGTGCTGCAAGTTCTTTTTCAAAAATTCTCCGCTGCTCATAATTTTGTTTTGTATTCTTTTCTGATTTAAGTCTTTTTATATTTTCTTCAAGTTCGTTTATTTTTTCTTGATTGAAAGGTCTTTTCACATTTTCTATACCGGGCATTTTATCCCTGAATAACCCTGGAATTTTATCATCTACGGTGCAGTCAACTCTTCTATCAGGATAAGCTCCTTTGATAGCCGCATGCATACCAAGAACACATCCGAGGGTATCCCCATCAGGCAGACAATGACCGATGAGTAAAATATTTTTATTATTAGGGTTGTTTATTTCATCTGCTATTGTATCAATTGTATCCTCAATCGCTTTTGCAGCCTGAGTACCGTTTTTTTGAGCTTCTATATCAAAAATTCTCTGCAAAACTTCTTTTGGAGAAGCTTTTGGCTGATAAGGGATTATAACATCTTTTATTTCTTTATCATCAGAGTTGAGAAGCCTGTCAAAAGTCCTATCGACTTTTTGTTTCATCTTCTCATCTTTGCCTGTATATAAAAGATTTGCACGAAGTCCAATCGTCGCAGCCCCTTTTGAAGTTCCAGCAACGACATTTGAGAGTTCAAACCTGAAATCATTCGGATGTTTTTCTATCATCTTTGAGATATAAGGTGTAATCTCATCAGGCACACGCCCTATTTCTCCGAATTTTGAATCTTCAAGAAAAATAACTTTTTCATTATCAGAAGAAGTGACAATTTTGTAGTTCAGTTTTTGCCCGTCTCTCCAGTTGCTCTCAGCAAGTTTGATTACTGATTTATCTTTTGCATTCGGACTAGCTCCCAAAGAGCCTTTCTGGTGTTGAGAAACCCCTCTGACTCTCATCTGTATCCCGGGGTAGCGGGGGTCTTTCAACGTACCTGCAAAGTTGATACTGATAACGTTTTTATTTTTTATCAGCTGAATAGGAGAAGTTTGAAGACTTCTTTCAAAAGAGTCTGTTTTTTCCAAAAACGGATAGTGGGGGTTAGGATTTTTTATTTGAAAATTATTGTAGAAACTTGTTCTAAAATAGTTAGAAAGACCTACAGAGCGGTCTTTATTGTTAATCATAATTCAGCCTCACAGTGTCTTCTATTGGTTTAAAGTGATGAATATTTTTTTTTGATAATAGAAGATATAATTATTAAGAACTTGTAAAACTCATGGGAGCAAACTTAATGAAAAAGATAATCTATTGCGATTTTGACGGAACAATCACCAAGGAAGATACATTGAGAAAATTTTTTACCTTATTCACAGGCGATAGATGGCTGGAAGCCGAACAATTGTGGTCAAAAGGGCAAATCAGCTCGCAAGAATGTCTTATCTCAGAGTTGAATTTGATAGAACACATATCAGAGAAAGAACTTGAAGATTTTCTTTCAACAATAGAAATAGATGAATATTTCTGCGAGTTTCATGAGTTTATAAAATCCATGAACTATGATTTTGTAATCTTAAGCGACGGTTTTGATTTATTCATCGAGAGAGTGTTGAAGAGATATAACTTATCTGAAATTTTGTTTTATTCAAATGCGCTAAAACTTGAAGACGGCAAGCTGTCTGTTGATTTTCCGAACTCAAATCCAAATTGCCTGCGTTCATCAGGCACCTGCAAGTGTTCAAAAATTACCCGACCGGATTTTTATTATATCGGAGATGGTATATCCGATGTGTGCATTGCAAAAAAGGCTCAAACATTGTTTGCTAAACATAATCTGAAAAAATATTGCGATGAAAACAAAATAGATTATGTGTCTTTTGATTCGTTCAAAGATATTTTGAACGTTTTTGCAGACAGAGGAGGCTTTAATGCAGAAGTTGAGGGGATTCGTATCAGATGAAGAAATTCATGTCTTAGATGAAAAATACTGTTCGCATGGCGACACCGTTCATTATTCAAAAAATCCGAAAGTATTCAGAGGATGCGGCGGAAATTTTATGTTTGACTCTGAAGATATCCCTTATCTTGATTTGCAGATGTGGTATGCTTCCTGCAATTTGGGTTATAAAAACAAACGGATATCTGATGCCGTAGTTGAGCAGATTAATACTCTTCCTCAGATAGCTTCAAGATTTTTGTATGATTACAAAGTGCTGCTTTCTCAAAAAATTTCCGAAGCCTGCGAAAAAAGATTCGGGGAAAAAGGCAGGGTGCATTTTAATGTCGGAGGAGCGCAGGCTGTCGAAGATGCACTCAAACTTGTCAGAAATTTTACGGGGAAGAATCTTTTATTTGCCTTCATGGGCGGGTATCACGGGAGAACTATCGGAGTTTCAGGTGTAACCTCGAGTTTCAGATACAGAGAAAATTATGGTCATTTTGGAGATAGAGCACATTTTGTTCCATATCCTTATTGCTTCAGATGCCACTACGGTAAGAAGTGCGAGAGCTGTGACTTTTATTGCGTAAAACAATTTGAGAAAAACTTTGAGAATGAATATCACTCATTTTATGACCCGGCAACAAAGAAAGCAGAGTATGTCGCATTTATTGCAGAGCCTGTTCTCGGAACAGGAGGATATATTATCCCCCCTAAAGGATATTTCAAAGAGCTCAAGAGGGTTCTTGATAACTTCGGAATACTTCTTGTTGTTGATGAAATACAGATGGGATTTTATAGAACCGGTAAGCTGTGGTCTATCGAGCATTTTGGAGTGGTGCCAGATATTATCACCTTCGGAAAGTCATTGACAAACGGAATGAATCCGCTTGGAGGTCTGTGGGCAAAAGAAGAGCTGATAAACCCGCAGATATGGCCCTCAGGGAGAACTCATTCGACTTATTCATCAAATCCGATAGGAACAAGGGCAGGTTATGAAGTTATGAGCATATTTGAAGAGAAAGAAGAATTGTTTGAAAGAGAAATAAAAAGAAAAGGCGAAAAATTTTTGGACGGGCTGAAACAGCTCAAAGCAAAATACAAGAAAATAGGCAACGTTGACGGATTAGGGCTTGCCTTGAGAATAGAGTGCTGTGAAGAAGACGGTTTTACACCGAATAAAAAGTTATGCGATGAAATTCTTGAAGAAGGACTCAGGGGGCATCTGACATATAAAAATCAACGCTGCGGAATTGTTTTGAACAACGGCGGGTATTACAAAAATGTTATAACTCTTGTCCCATCAGTTGTTATCTCTGATGAAGAAATAGATATGGCACTGATTTTGCTTGACCAGCTTTTTGCGAGGTTTGAATGATTTCTTCTTTTGATTTTGAACTTGTACATGATATCAGGTCAAATAGAGGAATTTTGCTTTTTCACGGTATGACGGGCACCCCCTTTGAGATGAAAAAATATGCATCTTTTTTGTTTAAACAAGGTTTTGATGTGTACTGCTACTGTTTACCGGGGCACGGGAACCATCCTATCAGCATATACTGCGTCAGATGGAAGGATTGGATTGAGTTTTCGAAGATGAAATATAGAGAACTTCGAGACAAATACGATTATTTCTTCCTTGGCGGTTTGTGTTTGGGAGCTGTTATTTCTTTGAATTTATGCGAAATATTCACTGATATATCAGGGATAATATGTCTGTCTACAACCTTGTTTCTTGACGGATGGAGTATACCAAAATACAATTTTCTGATGCCAATCGGCTTGTATACGATTTTGCGTTATTACTATACATTTCCTGAAAGAGAGCCTTTCGGGATAAAAAACGAGAGTTACAGACGGCTAATCCAAAAGCTTTCAGCAAAAAACAATGTTGCTCTTGATCACTATCCGATGAATGCAATATATGAACTTTTGAGGCTGTCAAAACTTACGAGGAAATATCTCAGAAAAATAACCTCACCTGTATTGTTAATCCACTCAAAACATGATGATTTGACAAGCGTGAAGAGTGCCGAGCTTGTTTTTGAAAAAATTTCTTCGAGTCAAAAAAAGCTGATTATTTTGCAAAACAGTTATCATCTGGTTATTCATGACAACGAAAGAGAAGATGTGTTCAAAGCTTCAGCAGAGTTTTTGAGAGGCTGCATAAAACCGAGAGCAGAGGTATGTCTGTGAACACTGTCTTATCCTTGTTAGCATTGATAAATCTTTTGTTGATTGCAGTGTTCATCATAGCTACCAACTTCATTAACACTCAAAAACAGCCCAAGTTAATGGCGTGGTATTCGGTTTTGTTAGCCGTTTTATTTTTGATATATTTTGCAGCTATATTGACCGCCTCGTTTGCTGCCTTATTTGCAAAAGAATATATGGTGTTGAGTCTTGTTTTCTTTGTTATTATACCGTTTGTTATCGGGAAATATGTTTCTTATGAAAAACTCTCCTTCTATTCAAACTTACAGCTGTTTGCATTATTTCTGAGTTTGTTTCTTACGCTTTTTTTCATAAATATTTGAAGTTTGACTTTGTTTTCCAAATAGCCTAAAATTAGCCTGTTATGGAGCGTTCTGAAAATAAAAAGTGTTATATTTGCGGCAGCAGCGAAATAGAAGACACAGGATATTCTCTGAGAGATGATGAGACAATCAAAGTGCTCAGATGCAAGAGATGTTCTTTAGTTTTTCTTTCATCTTTTGAGCATATAAACAAAGATTTTTATAAAGACGGAAAAATGCACTCCGGCAATTTCGACCATAAGAGGTGGTTAGAGGCATCTTATGACGACGACAGGCGGCGTTTTTTGATGTTAAAGAAGATTATCAAAGGGAAAAAACTTCTCGACTTTGGCTGCGGCGCCGGAGGTTTTTTGATGATGGCAAAAGATTATGCCTCAAAAGTTGCAGGAGTCGAAAAACAAGACGCCCTGAGAGCTCTTTTCAATGAAAAAAATATGGATATCTTTGACAATCCTGATGAAATACATGACAAATTTGATGTCATAACAATGTTCCATGTACTAGAACATCTTCCTGACCCGAAATCCGTCATAAAAGAACTTCTCAACAAGCTCAAAGACGATGGTAAGTTGATAATCGAAGTGCCAAATGAAGATGATGCTCTCTTGAGTCTTTATGCCTGCAAAAAGTTCGCTGATTTTACGCACTGGAGCTGTCATTTGTATTCTTTCAACAGAAAAACCTTGAAAAAGCTACTTGAGGACACCGGGGTGAAAGTTAACTACATCAAACCGGTTCAAAGATACGGGTTTGCAAACCACTTATACTGGCTGCTAAGAGGAGAAAAAGGCGGGCATAACGTCTGGGAAAAGTTAGACAATCCTGTTCTCAATTTTTTCTACAAAAATTTTTTAAAGCTTATATCAAAAACTGATACCCTTGTTATCAGCATATCAAAGAGAGTCTAAGCTTATTTTGACGGTGCAATAAAGCCTATAGGATTCTTTTTCGAAGATTTTTTCTGAGCTTTGAGAGCATCAAGTGCAAATTCAAAGTCTTCAGGTTCAATAGTCAGCTCTTCGATATCAGAATAGTCAAAAGTTCCGTTTTCCATCTTATCAAAAATTCCGTTTCTTAAATAAGCATTTGTCTGTGCATCTTCGACAACAGCAGCTATATCAGCGCCGTTTACTCCTGCGTCATAGAGTTTTTTTGAGAACAAATCCCTATCAAAGTCATCAGAGAGTTTTTTATCTTTTGAATGTATATCAAAAATCATTCTGCACCCTTCTAAATCAGGATTGGGAACGGAAATCATTTTCCCGAAACGTCCTGAGCGGACAAGAGCCTCATCAAGCAAATCATCTTTGTTTGTTGCGCCGATGACAAAAATATTATCACCGTCTTTTTCAAGGTCGCTCATCAGGGTAAGGAGCTGGTTTACAACTTTATCATCATGGCGGGAGGTCGTTGAGCCTTCTCTTTGTTTTGCAACAGCATCTATTTCATCAATAAAAATAATACTCGGCTGATTTTCTTTTGCCGAAGCAAACAAGACTCTCCAGTTTTCTTCTGATTCTCCGACCCATTTTGATTCCATTTCAAGACCGTTCAGTTTGATAAAACTAGCGCCTGATTCATTTGCCACTGCCTCTGCAAGAAGCGATTTCCCAGTCCCGGGGCCGCCGACAAGCATAACGCCATGGTTCATAACTTTGAACGCTTTCGGGTATTTAAGCGGATAGATTACTGATTTTTTGATTTCATCTATAGCCTTATCCTGTCCTCCGACATCAGCAAAAGTAATTTTTTTGACTTCTTTTTTTTCCTCTTCAATCCCTGTTGAAATGCCCTGGATATGTTTCTTATTCAGCTCCTGGACTGTTTTGCTGTTCATATCAGAAAAATCAAAAACTCTGATGCCTGTTTCATCAAGACTGTTTTTATTCACATCAAGTCCGTAATTAATTGAGAAAGGCTCACCTGCAGCACCTGATTTAAACCTCGAATTCTCATAGATAAATCTTGTTTCCCCTTTATTGATAAAAAAGTTCTTCTCTTCAACCTCTCCGAAAATAGGTTCCTTCGAAAGATTTCTTATATAAGGGATATCTCCATTCTGCAAACCTATTGCAAAAGAACCGCTGAGGTTCTCATCTTCGACAAAATAAATCTTTGATATCAAATCAGGAAAAGCTGGCAGAGAATCAAGCAAATTTGCTTTTGCTTCATCCAGACTTTTTCCTGCAAGAACAATCTCATTTGGAGCAAGAATTGATGATGCGGTGCTGAGTTTTTCATCAAGTGGCATATCTTTTATGCTGCCCTGCGATTTTTGTTTGAAAGTTATCGGAGATGTTTTGACAAGGAGCTGACTATAGTTTGTATCAAGCAGAGGAAATGTTTTATATTCGTTTTTCTCAAGAGCTTTATCAGCAGTATTCCTTTGTTGAGCATGGGGGTAAGCAGAAGTATTTTTCATGGAAAAATTTTGTATCGGGGTAATATTCAAATCAAATCTCCTCAAATCATCAGAAATCGCAAGAGAAGAATACTACAAGCGTAGAATTTTTTCAAATTTTTTTTACAAAATTTTAATATATTTTTTTCAATGATTTTAGGGTAATATATAGAAGTACTTAATACTTTTTATAAGGAGATTAAGATGTATCAGGTTTATGCACAGGAAAAAGACGCTTTTTCAAAAAATTTAATCGGAGAATTTGACGATATAGACGAAGCTATTGACGCAGCAGAAGAAGCCATTAAAAGTCTCAAAAACGGTAAATATACAGTTGAAAAACTAGGCGGGCATGTAAACATCTATGGAGAACCTGAGTCAATAGTCGTCGCAGAAAACTAAAACTTTAGACAAAAAAGATACTCATTCTGAGTATCTTTTTTGTCTAATAAGAATTTTGATAAATGATATGTCTATAATAATATTATTTTAGGATAGTATTATTGTTTATTAGTCATGAAAGGGTTATTTAATGGAAGATGTTGTCTATTTGATAGAGAAAAGTACCAAACAAGTCTTATCTGATAAAATAAACAGGCTGACTTTAATAATACTTATTTGTTTTGGAATATTATTATTCCATATCTTGAAACTCAGAGAAGAAGTCAAAGCAATCTCAAATCATCAGAAAGAAACCGAACAAAAAGTGGATTTCAGATATTTCAACACAACGAGATCACTTCAGGATATATTTGATGTTGAAATAGAAACAAAACAGGGTCGTGTCATAAACAACACCAAAACTAATCATTGAGCATTTCTCTCAACTTTGAGAGTTGTTTTTCGCTGAGCCCAAGAGAGTTCAACTTATTTTTTTGAGGATTTATTTCGCCTTCATCAAACAACAACCAGTCAACAGAAATGTCAAAATGTTCTTTTAATTTATATAACTCCTCAGCCCTCGGCAGCTTGCTGTGCAAACACAAATCACAGAGCCTTGATTGAGATATATCAAGAAGTTTTGAGAACTCTTCATCTGTCATTTTGTTTGAAGTTTGAATTTTTTGGAGTCTTCTTCCCCAATTTTTCACGGGTTTTACTTTTTCTTGGGAAACAGAAAACATCAAAGTGTTTGTGTTTTGGAACATATTTCCCTTTGAGCTTATCAGCCAGTTGATATTGACGTTGAATTTTTTATTCAACAAAACAGCCAGCTCAATTGAAGGTGTCCTCTCAAGACGTTCATAAGCTCCGAGGGTTCTTGGTGGAACCTCCAGTTTTTCCGCAAATTCTTCAACCGTAAAATTCAAGTATTTTCTGAGTTTTCGAAGATTTTCATTAAACATTTTTTACTCTAATTTAAACTAACTTATAATAATTTACACAAAAGGGTTGATATTTCTTTCACAATTGTGTAATATATAACTAACGGGTAAATTAAAAAAGAATTCACTTTTGTATGTTGAGAATAAATTCAAGAAGCACTTTTCTTAAAATATAGGTAAATTTATCTGAATAAATTTACTACCTTATTCCCTAAGCCTATTTTAGGGGATAAAAGATATATTTACAAGACAACAATAAGTTGAAATAGGTACAAATATACTATTTTAATTTGTTGTATAGCCCGTGTGGATGTTTTTTTATCAAGATATGGAAGGGATTTCAAAGAAAGGGAATTTGCCCATTGTACAAAGAGAGGATAGAAACATGGCTAATAACGCAGTTAAAAACAGTATCAAAGAAGTAGCAATGAAGACTAAAGGCTGGAGCATCTACAAGCTTGCTCAGGAACTTGACCTTCCACAACAGACTGTATACAGTTGGGCGTGGAATAAAACCCAACCGAATTACAAAAATCTTTTGAGAATATGCCATCTGCTAGAATGTTCAATGGAAGACATTTTTGAGGAAGCTATAAGAAAAAAGAAATTTCTGCATTAAAGTTTTGAAAAATATTGCACACTTTTATAAACTCTCGGTCCGGGACGGTTTATGACATCTCTTTCTTCTTTGGATAAGATTATTATCTTTGAATGAGGAAACAGCTGCCTAAGACGTCTTGTATCGTCGAAAAAATTTACGACCACAATATCAGGAGAGGATTTCACTGCAAACTCTTCTGATATTGTAGGATAATACGCATTCAAATTAGATGTAACGGAAAGTTGTCCTGATTTTTGTATTACATCAGTGATGAAGCTCTTTTTCCCTATAGAAATCATGGGATTTACCTGAACGAGATAGAGTATTTTCTTCGGAGAATTTGTTTTTGACTCAGATATTTGCTTTTTTATACCAGATATAAGTTTTTCTGACCGTTGAGTTTTATTTGAGAGCCTGGCTATATATTCTATGTTTTTGTACATATCATTGATTGTATCAAATTTGAAGAATACAGGTTTTATGTCCGAATATCTAAAGCTTGCAAGGAGATATTGCGTTGAATCCATCGAAAAAATATAGGAGGGATTTAATCTTATTATTTTTTCTCTGTCGACAAAAAAGGTATTCCCTATCTTTGTTTTCAGGGAAGCTTCAATAGGATAATTACATTCTGTTGATACGCCTATCAAATTATCCTGAGCACCGAGAGCATAAACTATCTCTGTTATCGACGGTGTTAGGCTGACATAAGTTGTCTTCTCCGCATAAGCATATGAGCAGAAAAAAAATACGCCGAAAAACAAACAGATTATTTTACTTATCAACCCGAACATAAAGCCTTTCACCATCATCTGTTATTCTAAAGTTTATCCCGTAGATATTTTTTAGCATATCTTTGGTAAAGAATCCCTCTTTTGATTTGCAGAAAATTTTATGTTCTTTTGTTATCCCGATAAAATAATCCCCGTAAGACTCTGCAAGATTCAAATCATGGAGGATTACAACAGCCGTAATTTCTTTTTGTTCGGTAAGTTTTTTTATCATATCAAGGATTTTTATCTGGTTTATCAAGTCCATATTTGATGTAGGCTCATCAAGAAAAAAAACTTCTGCACCAGATAGCAGCCCTATCGCAATATTTGTTTTTTGCAGCTCGCCTGCGCTAAGTTTTTCCATAGACAAATTTTTGATATGGCTCAATTCAAGTTTTTCGATAATTTCATTAAGCAGTCTTTTCTCCTCCTTTGTCAAAAACCATTTGACCATACTGTCTTTGAAAAAAACTGACGAAATATATTCCTCAACATCAAGCCCTTTGGGATAGCTGATTTTTTGAGGAAGATAAAATATTTTTTTTGATAACAGACCGAATTCTGAAACCTTATCAGGCTTTAGAAGCCCCGTAAGAATTTTCAGAACGGTAGTTTTTCCTGCACCGTTTGGACCGAGAATTACATTAATCTTATGCTCACGCAGAGAAAGTTCGACATCTTCAAAAAAGATATTATCTTCAAATTTCAGATACAAATTTTTTATATCAATCATTGAGAATGTCTCCTTTCTTCGTCAAAAAGAAAACAAAAACAGGAGCTCCGATAAATGCCACAACAAGCCCGAGAGGTATCTGCATCGGATAAATCAATGTTCTTGATAAAAAATCCGCAAACAAAATAAGCGATGCCCCTAAGAATATGTTCACAAAAAATAAATATCTGAAATCCTGTCCGACAATCATCTTCGAAATCAAGGGAGATATAATCCCGATAAATCCCAAAATTCCCGCAGCTAAAACACTCAATGATGTCAAAAGCGCCGAGCAGACAATGAATAATATCGAATACATATTTTTATGTTTTATTGATGAGAAAAACATCCCCTCATCAAGCCTCAAAAAATTCAATTTGGGTATAAGAAACGCCGAAAAAATTAATATTACAAGAAATATCAACAAAAGATACCTGTCTGATACAAGGTTATTCTCTGTCAAATTGCCTGATAGGATATACAACATGGAATAAGACTTCTCTGAGTTCATAAGTATAATCATTGATATCAACGCACTGACAAAGATGTTTATGGATAAGCCGACAAGAATTAACTTGGTAATCGAAAACTTGCGCAGCCCTGCAAAAGAGATAACAAGCAAAGAAGAAACCATCGCCCCTAGAAAACCGAAGAAAGAATAATTTGCACTGTTAAAAAACAATACTGACAAAACAATCCCGAGCCCAGCCCCAGATGATATACCGGTAATATAAGGTTCTGCAAGAGGATTTTTTGATACGGTCTGCAAAAACAAACCTGCAAGAGCAAGGCACACTCCGGCAACTACAGCCTTAATAGCTCTCGGATAGCGTATAAGCTCGAGAATAACAGCATCCTCAGAACTATCATTAAGCTGAAAAGACTTCAAAAAAAGGTCAACGCCAAATCCGTCATGAGAGGCAAAAACTGAAAGATAAAAACATCCCAGAAACAAAAATAAAAGAATAACAATAGAAAGTATTTTATTTTTTCTCATCCCTAACCCCGTCATCCAGCTATTCCATTATATCATAATGAATCTTTTCCCGTGTTCACTTTCATAAAAATTCCTGTCATAAAATGTATCCCTGGCTGGTAATAATTTTTGTACATTGATATTTTATGATCAAGCAGATTATACATCTGCGCTTTGAGATAAACATGGACGTTCTTTATGCTGAAGAGTCTGATTATTGTACCGAGAGAAACATTTGTATATCCTCCGACTCTGTCATTGCCAGAATAAACTCTATCAGATGATGTTTCTACTCTTGCATAAGCGCTGAATCGTTCTTTGGGTGTGTAAACAACAGTGGCATTCAGCCTGTTTTTGGGAACACCCACCAGTTGATAACCCGTGTTTGAATCTTCAGAGTCTGTGTAGGTGTAGTTTAATATTGTTTTAAACTTCAAATTCGGCTGCCATTTTATACTGGCTTCATATCCTCTGATTTTTGCCTCATCAACGTTCATATAAGTCCCTATCCATGTAACAGGGTCACTCTGCCAGCCGATATAATCATTATAAGAATTTGAGAAATATCCGAAATCAACACTCAATTTCTTGTTAAAAAATGTTTGCTCAACTCCGACATCCCAACCATTGAGTTTTTCAGCTTTCAAATTCGGATTCGGATCCATCATGCCTGCCAAACGTCCGAACATCTGATATAACGTAGGAGTATTGATGCTCTGTCCCCAGGAAGACCTGAATTTTGTATAATCCCCTTCCATTTTGTATGAAGGTAGTATCAAAGCAGCAGACCCGTTCGGACTGACATAAGTGCCAAACTGAGAATGATGCGTAAGCCTTGCGCCGCCTCGGAGAAATAATCTGTCTTTGATATTGATTACATCATTGACATATACATCATTCTGAAGAGTATCACCGCTGAATCCGTTATATGACGGCCAGTAAGGGTCAAGAGAGTAATCAGATACCGAGTTGAAAAAGTTCGACTCAAGATTGTACCCCAAAGACAGCGTGTTCCAATCTTTGTAGTGAAGATTGTGCTGAGATATAAAACTCAGTCTTGTACTTCTGAATTTATCGCTGCCTATCCCCGTATCATACCCGTCAGGTCTTTGATAAAAGTTATTGACGGTACTGAACACCCCGAAACGTGTAGATGAATCATACCGGTCATTTGGCTTATAGTTGAATACCGTTGTATTAAATACATCAACATTTCTGCTGTAATCATTCGGGTCCTGAAGAATATAATCTCCAAAACCGTTAATCCCTACATTTTTTCTTGAATTTGAAAATCTCAAAATATCACGTATCTCAGCCTTACCTTCAAGAAGTCTTTTCCCTACGTTAGCTGTAACACTCAAAGAGTTATAATCATCGTTTTTTATTTTCTCTCCTTCATTAATTCTGAGTCCTCCGTCAGTCTTTAGCCAGTTTACACCGAGATAAAAGTCCTTGTCCTCATCTCCTCCCATTACAGCAAAACGTTCTTTGAAAGTTCCGAGATTGCCCATGCCTGATTCTATTTCAATTGAAGGTTTTCCATAACCTCTTCTTGTACTCATGCTGACCAATCCTCCAGAGGCATTCACCCCTCCGATATTCCCCTGAGGTCCTTTGATTACCTCAATGCGTTCTATATCATCGCTAAGATAGTTGTTGAGATAAAATTTATTATCAACCGGACTGTCAGCTCTGATTCCGTCAATTGTCACCCTGACTCTGTCTGTTCCTCTGATACGAAAAGAAGTAATATCACCTGTTGACCCTGATGTTTGTATAGTTACACTGCCAAGCTGATTAAGTATTTCAGTGAGCATAGGAGAACCCTGCTCTTTTATATCTTCGAGTGTAACAACATCGATGTTTGCACTTGCACTTTCTTTTGATTCAACGATATTATCAAGAGAATAAATCTGCTTTTCGCCGACCTGCCCGAAAAGCCTTGTTGTTTCTTCCTCACTTTTCTTGTTCTCTAAATCTTCAACAGCTGAAGCAATTTGAGATAGTGCACATACCAAGAACAGGGAAGAAAGAAATAATTTTTTAATCATCATAAACCTCGTGCTCGCGAAATATTCCAACGGCAAGTGTTCTGACTTTACAGCTGCGGCACAGTTCCTGACTTTCACAGGATTTCCTTACCATATGTATGATGATATCATATGAATAATATTTTGTATAAAAGTTTACATTTAATTATAAATTTTTATAGTTTATCAACTACCGCCTCTGCTATTAAAAGAGCGGAATTTTGATTTTGCCCTGTTATAAGATTTCCGTCAACTTCCACATGTTCACTCCAAGGAGTTTCTTCTTCAAACTCTGCTCCAAGTTCTTCTATACGGCTTTGAAGAAGAAATGGCATAAATTCATCCATCTTTACAATATTTTCTTCCCTGTTAGTAAAAGATGTTACTCTCTTGCCTTTCAAGATTGATTCACCGTTTCCTTTTTTTGCTGATAAAAGTGCACATGGTCCATGACAGACAGCTGCAACAAACTTGTTCTCTCTATAAAAATATTCGACAACTTCTCTGACCATCTCATTTTGAGGAAGGTCAAACATCGGTCCGTGTCCTCCAGGGAAATATACACAGTCAAATTCAGTGTAATTTACGGTACTAAGCCTTACTGTATTATCAAGAAACTTCTTTGTCGTATCCCATTCTTCAGGGTTTGAACAAGAATAACTTTTTTCATCAACTGGAGATATCCCGCCGAGAGGACTTGCAACAGTTATATCATACCCTGTATCTCTAAAAACAAGATATGGAACGGCAAATTCTTCTAACCAAACTCCCGTAGAGATTTCTTCGTTTACCTTTGATGTATTTGTTGTTATTATCAATATGCTTTTATCAGACATAAAAAACTCCTTATCCATATCATTACTGTTTTTAGGATAAATAAAAACAAAAATTTTTTTCATCGCCATATAGGGTATTTCAAAAATTTTTATGTATAATAGTTGAACGATAGAGGAATTTTGAATATGAACAAACATGAAATATCAAACAGACTTGAAGCTTTAGAAGAAGAACTGAAATACGGTGCTGGAGAAGAAACTGATTTTTATGAACTGGGGATGTTGTATGAACTAAAGTTCGGAGAAAAAGATAAATATAAAAAACAAAATTTTCAAACCATAATCGATTGCTACAACAAAGCTATCGGACAAAATCCTTTTTATATACCTGCTGTTCAAAAAAAGGCGGAATTTTTGTGCAGCAGCGGTTCTCTCTCTGAAGAAACCGTATCTGAAATAAAAAATGAAATAGAAAACATCCTGAAAGTTTATCCTGCAAATGCTGAGATGCAGGTTCTTCTTGGAGAAATAAAACTCTTTATCCTCAAAGATAAACAGGGTGGACTTGAAAATATCAAAAAAGCCTCAGAACTCGATAAAAAATACGAAGAACTTTTGAACGCAGCCGAGAATATGGATGTCAATAAACTTAATAATGATATATTCTTCTTAAAGAAAGACAATAAACAAAAAAATAATATTCTATACAAACTGTTGATAGCTCTTTTGATAATATTGTTCTTATTAATCGGATGTTATTTCGTAGTGAATTATACTATTTAACCAGCAGCTTCATCCGGAAATTTTGCAGCGTCTGCAAGTGATAAAAATGATGCTGTCAAACCAATCTGTTTTTGATACTCTTTAAGCCTGTCTATAGACTGCCAGACAGAAACTTTGCACCAATTTTTCAATAATTTCCCCTGTATAAACACATTAAGATATTTTCCCTCAAAAGAACAGGAGATTTTTAAGCCTGAATATTTTTTTGCAATATAGACAAGATGCTGCATAAAATCAGGAGTCAACAAGTCTTTGATAGCGTCCTGATTATCTGAATAAACTCTGAATAATTTATTAAACTCTGGTGTTCCAATTTGAACTTTATGAAGATTTTTTGTTCTGTCTTTGTTGAATATTTTTCCATTCGGCATAATCAAAATTTTTCCGTTTATTTCTTTTTGCAAAGAAAACATCATAAATAACCCTTTAGCGGCATGAATGTTTGCTTTTATGGTTTTGACAAGTCCGCATAACGCATTTGGTATATTCATCAACTCAATAGTTAGCTGTTTGCTCTTTATCAGATAATACGGTTTATATTCAACTTTATCCTTTAGTATTATATCTTCTATTTTGACATCTATACCATTAGACTTTCCTTCAATGATACTTTTTACTTTGTAATCATCAAAATTATCAAATAGACAAAGTGATTTTAGATATTCTGCAGGAATACGAGAAAAATCAAATACGCAAGAACTGTATTCAAAGCTGCCTAAAAAAGACAAAATTTTATTAAACATCAAAGACTCCGCATTAAACTCATAACCGGACATTTTTAATGGGGAAATAATTGTTACGAACATTAAAAGGATTATACCTATAACGCCAAAAACTTCAGGATTTATCACTATTTCTGAAGATATCTTGATAATTTTAAAAGACATCAAAAATGCACAAACTACCAGAGGCAAAAATATTATGTACATCAAAACAGCAAAAACAATACTCATTATTCTCTGAATTTCAAGTTTACGAACTATTTCAGCTGTCTGCTGTCTATAGAAGTTTGCAAATTTTGCAGGAATAAAAACGCCTGAATGTCTTTGATTATCAATCATTTTTTATATACCATATAAATAAATATACATTTTATTTATACCAATTTATTTTTATCTTAAAAAACAAATCAAAAAATCTTAACAAATTGAATTATTTTATTTTTATCATCGATAACTTTTTACGTTAAAAATTTTTTATTATTAAGAAAAATTCTTCTTGACTGATAGTAACTATCAGATTGTATTGTAAAATTAAATAAATGGTTTATGGAATAATATAGGAGAACTTTTATATATGAAACGCCGTGATTTTATCATCAATTCAGCTCTGGCAGTAGGAGGAGTAGCCCTTCTTTCAGGATGTTCAAAAAAAGAAATCAAAAAAGCACAAAATCAGGTCGTAAGACGTAAATTTGACAATACTGATACTCCTTTGATTGCTCTCGGGTGCATGCGACTTCCTATGCGCAACGGCAAAATAGATATGGTTGAACTCGACAAAATGGTCGAATATGCAATGGCTCATGGCGCAAACTATTTTGATACGGCTTATATGTACGTCGAAGGTAAATCAGAAAACGCTATAGGCGAAATTCTCAAAAAATACCCGAGAGAAAGCTTTATTCTCGCAGATAAATGCCCTGCTTATCTCGTAAATAAACCTGAAGATGTCCGCAGACTCTTTGAAGAACAGCTGAAAAAATGTCAGGTCGAATACTTTGATAATTATATGGTTCACAATATCAACCAGAACACTCTCTCAAACTACAGAGATAATGATATGTACGGCGAAATCCTCAAACTGAAAAAAGAAGGAAAAATCAAACACCTCGGATTTTCTTTCCATGGCGACCCTCAGATGCTAAAAGAGGTAATCAACGAACACAAGTGGGATTTCTGCCAGCTTCAGCTGAATTATCTCGACTGGGAAGTTGTGAATGCTGATGACCTGTATCAAATAGCAGACGAAGCGGGAGTGCCTGTTATTGTTATGGAACCGCTGCGTGGCGGAGTTCTTTGCAATCTCCCTGAGAAAGCAGCCAAAACTCTCAAAGAAAAATGTCCTGAGGATACTCAAGCCTCTTTCGGTCTGCGCTGGGTTGCAGGGAAAGAAAGAGTATTCACCATCCTGAGCGGAATGAGCAATCTTCAGCAGGTGAAAGAAAACATCGACACTTTTGTAAACTACAGAGCATTCAGCAAAGAAGAAGAAAAAATTGCTCATGAAATTGCTCAGATTATTCAATCTCAGGGCGCTATAAGCTGTACGGCCTGCAAATATTGTATGGAGGTTTGCCCAAGAGGCATAAACATCCCTGCAATCTTTGGTCTTTACAACATGTACAAGGGTAGCACCCAGCCAAACAGGTCATTTATGTTTGTTTATAACTACAAAGCCCTTAAAGAATCGGAAAAAGCAGACAAATGCATTGACTGTAAATTATGCAACAAAAACTGTCCTCAAAATTTGAACATACCAGAGTTATTGAAAACAGTTGAAAAAGAAGTTAAGGAAGCAGAAAAGGGTATGGCATAATGAAATATGCATACAAAATCAGACTGGTCATAGCATCTGCTGTTTTTATCCTGGCAATACTTGGTATCTTTGGGATATTTTATCCCCTAAAGATATTTGATATACAGTTCACACCTGTCCTGCAAAAAGCATTTGTTGATTTTTCACTGCTTACATCTGTTTTATTGGGTGTTGTTGTTCTTTTGACTCTTCTTTTTGGAAGATTCTATTGTTCTGTGATTTGTCCCTTCGGGATATTTCAGGAACTCGCTGCCTTAATTTTCAGAAGAAAGAACAAAACTCAAAAAAACTATCCTTTTAAATACTTTATCGCAGCCGTATGTTTTGGGGTTCTGACAGGTGGCAGCGCTCTTGTGATAAGATATCTCGACCCATACACACTTTTTGGCTCAGCAATGACCTTATCACTTGCGGGGATAGTTGCAGCAGTTGTTGTTCTTTCTATAGTCTTCTTTAAAAACAGATTTTTCTGCTCAAATATATGCCCTGTCGGGACTCTTTTGGGACTTTTATCAAAATATTCGTTGAATAAAATCTATCTTCCGAAAGATATCTGCGTATCCTGCGGAAAATGCGCAACAAATTGTCCGACAGGAAGCATAAACCCGAAAGATAAAACAGTCGACAACGAAACCTGCATCAAATGTCTCAAATGTCTTGACTCATGTCCAAGACACGGTGTGCAATACGGTATTGAGAAAAAAGCACCGGTCAAATTCAGCATCAAAAGAAGAAGTCTTATACTTGCATCTTCAGCTGTTGTATTGTTCGGTGCAGCACTGAAAGCCGGCATAGAATTCAAAAATAAAATATCAGAAAAAATTTCCGAAATTATTCTGCCTCCAGGCGGCGGTTCGCCTGAAAGATTTCTGAATAAATGCATCAACTGCAACCTCTGCGTAGAGCACTGTCCTCAAAAAATTATCAAAAAAGCGGATAATAAATTCGGAGCTGTATATATTGATTATTCTAACAATTTCTGCAAATATGACTGCCATGAATGCTCAAAAGTTTGCCCATCAGGCGCCATAAAAAGACTAACTCTTGATGAAAAGAAAAAAACAAGAATAGCAATGGCTTATATCAACAATGAGTTATGCACCAAATGCGGGATATGCGCAATTGATTGCCCTGCAGGCGCCATATCAAAAAAAGACGGAGAATTTCCGGTTTTAGACGCCTCAAAGTGTATCGGATGCGGAGCCTGCAAAAATGCCTGCAGATTTGATGCAATTGAAATATTTGCAGTAAAAGAACAAAGAGTAATATAATAAATTTATTATCTTAAGGAGAAAACAAATGTCACTTGGTATAACTGAAATAATACTGATACTTGTCGTAGTAGTTCTATTATTCGGCGGGAAACGCATCCCTGAACTTGCAAGAGCTCTAGGCAGAGCCTCCTATGAATACAAAAAAGCAAAAGATATTATAAAAACAGAAGCTCAAGGACTGAAAGACGCAATAGAAGACGCAGGCGAAAAACCTGAAGAATACAAACCAAAAGATGTCTAACCCATGACCAATCAGGATAACGACGAGAGCTTGATAGCACACCTTGAGGCACTTCGGGAAACGCTTTTGAAGTGTTTGATTGTGCTTGGTCTGGTATTCCCTTTTATGCTCTTTGCAGCACCGAAGGTTTTGGAATGCCTCACTGATATAATCATATCAGACAGCAACGTCACCTTGAATTATTTTTCACCTGCAGAAGTTTTCATCATCCAGATTAAAACAGCAGCAGTACTTGATTTGATTGTTTGCTTTCCCTATATAGCAAAGAAAATATGGGACTTTATTATCCCTGCATTATATGAAAATGAAAGAAAGTTCATAAAAACAACTGTTCTCACCTCAACGGCTCTCTTCGTTACAGGGGTTTTATTCTGTATTTTTTTCATACTTCCTTTGATAATAAAATTCGGGTTGAGCTTTTCTTCATCAAATATTAAGGCAGTATTTGGAATATCAAACATAATTAATCTCTCTTTATGGATGTCCATATCTTTCGGATTGATGTTCCAGCTTCCTTTGATTACATATTCACTCATAAAATCAGACATAATCCCCTATGAATCAATCAGCGATAAACGTTCTTATGTGATAGTGGGCATCCTCATCATGGCAGGAATTTTGACCCCGCCGGATGTCGTAAGCCAAATACTTTTAGCACTCCCTACTTATATGCTTTTTGAACTAGGGCTTTTCTTCGCAAGAAGAAAATAAAAAAATTTTTTCTTGACTGATAGTTGCTATCAAATTATAAGATAAAATTATGGATAAGAATGAAAAATACATCGACCTGGAATTTGCAAAATTGGACATAGACAGGTTCAAAAGAAGAGGAGCATCGGAAGCTGTTTTTTGCGAGTGCAAAACAAACGAACAGCTCGAAACAATCTTCACGGCGTTCAAAAACAACAACTCAAACATAATCGGTACAAGAGCCTGTATCGAACAATTCGAATTTCTCAAAAACAAATTCAACAATCTTGAATACAACGAAGCAGCAAGAGTCATAACACTTATTCAAAATCCTGTTGAAAAAGTCGGAGAAATTGCAATCTGCACAGGAGGAACAGGAGATATTCCGGTGGCAGAAGAAGCAAGAGCCGTAGCGGAATTTTTCGGAAGCAACACAAAAAAATACTATGATATAGGTGTTGCAGGCATTCATCGCCTGCTCTCAAACATAGATGAAATCAAAAAGGCAAATGTCATAATCGTTGTAGCAGGCATGGAGGGAGCTTTGGGAGGAATTATTGCAGGTCTTGTAGACATTCCTGTCATTGCAGTACCTACATCAGTCGGGTATGGTTCGTCGTTCAAGGGGTTGTCTGCCTTGTTAACAATGCTTAACTCTTGTGCTGAGGGGATGACTGTTGTAAACATAGATAACGGATTCAATGCAGGGTACAGCGCAAGCCAGATTAATAGAAAAATATCGGGGGCAAAATAGAATGAATTTATACTTTGAGTGTGCATCAGGAATAAGCGGAGATATGTCGGTAGCAGCATTGCTTGATTTGGGAGCAGATAGAGAAAAACTTGAAAAAGCTCTTGATTCAATGAAACTTGATGATGAATTTTCTTACAAAATTTCTGATGTTCTCATCAACTCAATCCATGCAACGGATTTTGATGTTACTCTCAAACACCATCACAATCATGAGCACCATCATCACCATGAACACAGAAATCTCGAAGATGTGAACAAAATTATAGACAGAGCGGATATATCAGACTCCGCTAAGGCTCTTGCCAAAAAGATATTCAAAATAGTAGCGGAAGCGGAAGCAAAAGTTCACAACAGAAATATTTCAGAAGTCCACTTTCATGAAGTCGGAGCAATTGATTCAATTGCTGATATAGTCAGTTTTGCTGTTTTATACGATGATTTGAATCCTGAAAAGACTTTCTTTTCAACACTTACTGAAGGGCGTGGATTTATTACCTGCCAGCATGGTAAACTGCCTGTTCCTGTCCCTGCAGTCTGTGAAATAGCAGCGAAATATAAACTTCCTCTCAGAATTACCGATAATGAAGGAGAAATGGTTACACCGACAGGCGCTGCAATAGCTGCCGCACTATACACGGATGAAAAACTGCCAGAACAATTTGTTATAGAAAAAACAGGTTATGGAGCAGGAAAGAGGAAATATGAAAATCCTCTTCTTCGAGTTATGGTCATAAGATAGAATAAAGGAGAATACATATGCATTTAGGAAACGGTATAATTTGCCCGATAACAGGTATCCCAATGCTGGCAATAGCAGGAGTATCGGCAATCTGGGCATTAAAAAAAGCAAGAAAAGATTTCAAAAAAGAAAATATCCCGCAGACTGCAGCTCTGACAGCGTTTGTCTTTGCATTGCAGATGATTAACTTTACAATACCATCGACAGGGTCGAGCGGGCATATTATCGGAGCTGTTTTGCTTTCTGCGCTTCTCGGACCATATGCTGCATTTCTTGCGATGTGTGCAATCCTGACAGTGCAGGCTGTGTTCTTTGCTGACGGCGGTCTAATGGCATTAGGTTGCAATATATTCAATATGGGATTTCTTGCATGCTTTGTCGTATACCCTCTTGTTTATAAGCCTCTTGTCGATAACAAAAAATATGCTCTCGGTGCATTTCTCTCATCCGTTGCAGCACTGCAGCTAGGGTCTGTTGCAGTTGTGGCAGAAGCATATCTCTCAGGTTCAATAACTTCAAACATAGCATCGTTTGCCGCTCTTATGCAGGGGATACATCTTGCTATAGGAGCTGCCGAAGGATTGTTTACTGCTGCTGTTGTATATGCGGTTATGAACGGTAAAATCCGCCAAAGCATACTTACATCTGTTTTCTCTGTATCAGCTCTTGTTATCGGAGCTTTCTTAGCACAATATGCTTCTCAAAAACCTGACGGACTCGAGTGGTCTTTGCTCAAGATGTCTGATTCTATGGTTATGCAGACTCAGGGCATCTTATATTCCATCTCTGAATCAATACAGGCAAAAACAGCTGTTCTCGCACAAATACAGCCCATAGCAGCAAATATATCCGGCATAATAATCACAGCACTTCTTATGGCAGCTGTCGGATATATGTTATCTTACAAAACAGTTGAAATATATGAATAATAAATTTCAAAAACTTAGAAATAATCTCGAAAACTTAGGAAAGCAAGGCATCTGTCTTGCTTTCTCAGGTGGTATAGACAGTACGCTTCTTTTATATCTCTGCAAAGATATGAACCTGCATGCGGTAACATTCTCTTCCATATTCCAGCCTGAAGAAGAAACAGCGTTCACAAAACAACTCTGTAAACACTATAACATCAAACATACTGTTCTCGAACTTAACCCGCTTGATAATGAAATTATTAAAAATAATCCTAAAGACAGATGCTATCACTGCAAAAAAATGTTCTTCGAGCAAATCAAATCATACGCAGAAGAAAACAATCTGAAAAATATACTTGACGGAACAAACTATGATGACCTGAAAGAATACAGACCGGGGTTAAAAGCCTTAAAAGAAATGAATATTACATCTCCTTTTGCAGAGCATAAAATCACCAAGGAAGAAATAAGACTCTATGCCAAAGAATGCAAAATAGAAATTTTTGACAAACCTTCAACTCCCTGTCTTGCAACGAGATTTCCTTATGGCACCCTGCTTGAATCGCCTAAAATAGAGCAGGTAAAAACAGGAGAAAAAATTCTCAAAACCAACGGCTTTTTGCAAAACAGATTGAGAATGCATGGAGATGTAGCAAGGATAGAAATCGAAAAAAATAAATTCGATAAATTACTGAAAAACAGAGAAAAAATAACCAATGAACTAAAATCCGCAGGATTTCACTATATTACCCTTGACCTTGAGGGGTTTCGCTCAGGAAGTATGGACAAATGAAAAGAAGGGAGTTTTTGAAAAATTCCATAATCACAATCAGCGCAATGGCTCTTTTGAGCGGATGCAGCAACAAAATAACGGATAAATGTAATGGAGGAAATAATATGAAAGTACTATTGATTAACAGCAGCGCACATCAAAATGGATGTACCTATACAGCACTGTCTGAAGTTGCAAAAGTTTTGAATAAAAACGAAATTGATACAGAGATAATCCAGCTCGGTGCAGCACCCTTAAGGGACTGTATCGGATGTTATGCCTGCAGAAAAAACAACAGCGGAAAATGCGTGTTTGATGATGACATTGTAAATACCCTGATTGAAAAAGCAAAAACAGCAGACGGTTTTGTCTTCGGCTCGCCCGTATACTACGGACACCCGACAGGAAGATTATTATCGGTTATGGATAGAGCTTTCTTTGCAGGAGGAGAATATTTCAAATTTAAACCTGCCGCAGCCGTTCTCTCTGCAAGAAGAGCAGGAACAACAGCTTCTTTTGACGTAATAAACAAACACTTTACCATAAACAACATGCCTGTTGTTTCATCAAATTATTGGAATATGGTGCATGGTTCAAAAGCAGAAGATGTATACGAAGATAAAGAAGGGATACAGATTATGCAAATTCTTGCAGAAAATATGACCTGGTACCTGAGAGCATTTGAAGCTGCAAAAAAAGAAGGCATAAATCATCCTGTTTTGCCTGAAAAAATTACGACAAACTTTATCAGATAGAGGCAGAATATGCATCAGCTTAAGGAATACGAAAAGTTTTTGTTTATTCTTGATGGAACTCTGCATACAATTTTTGAAAGAGAAAAAGAATATCTCTGCTGCAAAGAGGGGTGTTCTCTCTGCTGCGAGCAGGGAGAATATCCTGTATCTGATCTTGAGTTTGAATATCTTATGTACGGGTTCAAAACTCTTGATGCAGATTTGCAGAAAAAAATAAACAAAACAATAGAAGAGATAAAAAACTCTGATGAACGCCTGCACAGATGCCCGTTTCTTGTCGACAAAAAATGTGCACTCTACAAATACAGACCGCTCATCTGCAGAACCTTCGGGGTCATAAGCGAAAATAAATACGGCAAACTGACAATCCCTTTTTGCAGGAAAGAAGGCTTGAATTATTCAAAAGTCTTCGACACTGAACGAAAAATGATATCAAGTGAGCTTGTAGCAAAATATAACTACTCAAAAGAGCCGACAGCATATAACCTGAATAACGAAAACCTTATGAATCTTGATATTGCAAGAGATTTAAATCTCTCTTTCGGAGAAATAAGAAAGATGAAAGACCAGCTCTGATAAAAAGACAGGATTTTCCTGTCTTTTTATTTTTTATGCTTCCTGATAAGAAGTTGTATGATACAAAACAATTTCACCTGTTTTGAGAGATTGTTTTATATCAATAATCTTCTGATTTGAACTTCCGACCCAGTGCAGATTGTTGTCTTTGAGAGCTTCTTCAAATTCCCCGTCAACAAGAACATCTGCCAGTTCCAAGCCCTTGCAGTCCTTCACATCATCCCAGGAATAACCGGTATAAATCCAGATGGTCTTTTCAGGGAACATTTCACGGCATTTTTTTACAAGTCTGAACACTTCATCTCTGTTGAGAAAATGCAGAGGATCTCCACCGCTGAAAGTTATACCTGAAATATAAGGTTTATCCAATGCTTCAAAAAGCTCGTCTTCAGCCTCCTTATCAAAAGGCAGCCCGCCTGCCACATCCCAGGTTATCGGGTTTTGACAGTTTTTGCAGTGGTGGGTGCATCCTGCTACCCACAAGACAACCCTAAGCCCGTCACCATTGAGCATATCGTCTTTTGTTATATTATGATAGTTCATCTCTACATACTCACTCTGTCTTTAATTTCTTCCATCTTTGCTTCGTTCAAACGGGTATCACCCTTCACTCTCGAATAAGAGAGATATCCGTTCATACGCTCTATTTTGGTAAGATTAGAGCTGCCGCATTTTGTACAGACATCCATATTCAACTCCTGATGCCCGCAGTCATCGCAGTAGGTGAGCGAGAGATTAACTCCTTCATAAAATCCCATATCCATGGCTCTTTTTATCAAGACTTCTATTGCCTCGGTGTTATAAGAAATCGGATATTTTACATACTGGATTTTTCCGCCGTTGAACAAATCCCAGAACCTTTTTTCGAGATTTTGTTTTTCAATCGGCGTAATATTTTCGCTTACATGACAGTGGAAGCTGTTAGAAACATATCCTCTGTCTGAAACATTTTCAACTATGCCGTATTTTTTGCGGAATTGTTTTATTTGCAAACCGCACAAATTCTCAGCAGGAGTGCCGTATATTGCATAGAGATAACCGTCTTCTTTTTTATACTGCTCTATTTTTTCGTTGATATATTTCATTACCTCAAGAGCAAATTCGCCGTCTTCTGCTATTGATTTGCCGTTATAAATCTGCTGAAGCTCATTCAATGCGGTAATTCCGAATGAAGCTGTAGTGTATTTCAAAAGAGGTTTAATTTTATCATGAATACCGAGATGACCTCCCAAGAAACCGCCCTCGCAATAAGCAAGAGGATTGACAGATGCTTTCATCTCTCCAAGATAATCAAGAGTTCTTCTATGAAGGTTTCTAATCATCTCCATATAATAATCAAGCTCTTTGTAGAAATCTTTGCTCTCTCTTTTCGCTTTTGCATAAATCATCGGGAGATGTAGACTAATCGCTCCGACGTTAAATCTTCCGACAAAAACGGGTTTGTCATTCTCATCAGCAGGAGTCAAACCGCCTCTTTCAAACCATGGAGATAAGAATGCACGGCACCCCATAGGTGATACAACTCTTTTGTATTTCTTATACATACTCGCAACATAACCTTCTCCTGTTAGAGATAACCAATCAGGATACATTGATTTTTTCGAGCACTCAACACCTGCTTTGAATAAATCTTCTGAAACTTTGCCCTCGCCATGGAGGTCTTTGTCGTATAAGAAAACAATTTTCGGGAATAATACAGGCTTTTTGCAGTCACTCTTGCCCTGTCCGTTCATTCTGACTTTCAACATTGCATGAGTTGCCATTTTCTCAAACTCACCTGTTCCAAGCCCAGCTGTTATGGCGATGAAGGGATAATCTCCCCTGCATGAGGCTACAGAGTTGAATTTATATTCCCATCCCTGGAACCCTTGTTCCATATCACGTTGAACATCTTTCAGCGCTTCTTCTCTCGCTTTTTCAAACGGGACACCAAGACATACATATTTTTCGTAATAAACTTTATAAGACTTCTCTGCATACGGGGCAAGAACTTTATCTACCTCTGGCAGAGTAAAACCGCCATATTGCTGTCCTGCAGCAGCCATAGTAACATCTCCGATAACATCAAAAGCAACACGGAGAGTCTTTGGCTCGTTATACCAGAGATTGCCCATTTCAAATCCGCCTTTCAGCACATTTGCAATGTCAAACAAACAGCAGTTCATCGTATCTCTTCTTGCTGACATATCATGGATGTAGATGTATCCGTCACGGATTGCCTGAAGCTCATCTACGTTCAAAAAGAATTTTTTATACAGTTCTTTATTCAGCTGGTTGAAAATCAATGAACGTTTTGTTGAAACAAGAGTCGAATCGGCATTTGAGTTTTCTTTATCACCGATATACATAATCTTTTGACTCTCTTGATAAACTTTATCAAGCATCTGAACAAAGTCTATTTTGTAGTTTCTATAATCTCTATATGATTTTGCAACTTTCGGATTAACATCCTCAAGAACAGATTCCACAATATTATGCATCTGCGAAACATAAATCTCTTCGCTGCCGAGTTCCAGCACTCTTTTGTTCACAAGAGAGCAGATTTTTTCTATATCAGCATCGCTGAATTTTATCAGCATACGTTCAGCAGATTTTTTGACGGCATTCACTACTTTTTTGACATTATAACTGCCTACGGTGCCGTCTTTTTTGATTACTTTTACAGCATCCAGTTTGGGTGAAGAACTGATTATTACAATATTATTATCTGTTTTAATACCTTTTTCATCCATCTTATATTTTATAAGATTTGTATTCTCAACTGCATTTGATACAATCTCGGATGAAAAAACTTCAGACAAACTTTTGTCTTTTTTTGACACATTTTCCATAATTACAACCCCCTCTTAGTCACGTAAGTCAATATAGAAAAGAATAAGCATTCCGGCTGTAACGGCTGCGGACCAGCGCAGGATTTCCACCTGATCTTTCCTTATCCTCGTCAAAATATTGTATCACATTTTTTATTTAATTCAAAGTTAAAAAATTAGGAACTTATATAGCAAATTCTACAGATACTGATAAAAGTCCGTCATTCTAATGGATTTAGTCCGAAGAATTTTTTTGTTCAGATACTTTGCTAATGCCTGGTATAACGTTGTTCTGGACATTTTTGATTGATTTTGCTATATAAAATAAATTTTAATCATCAAAAATATTCTTGACTGATAGCCGCTATCAAGAGCTAAACTAAAAACATAAGTTCAGATAATAAAAAGTATTTATTATGATGAAAAAACTATTGATGTTATTAGTATTGACAATATTTATTACAGGAGGAAATCTCGCTATGTCAGAAGAACTCGAACAACCCTTCAAAAAAGGTGATATAAATCCCTACAACAAATTTTTCACAGGAACAACTTACCTGACAAGACTTAGCGAAAATGATTCCATCTGGAATTCTTCTATCGCAAATGTTACATTTGAACCAAAAGCAAGAACAAACTGGCATAAACACTCAGGAGGTCAAATTCTTCTTGTCACTGCTGGCGAAGGCAGATATCAGGAAAAAGGAAAACCTGTTCAAATTCTGAAAAAAGGTGATGTTGTGAGAATTCCTCTCAATGTTGAACACTGGCATGGCGCTGCGCCTGATAGCTGGTTTTCGCATATTTCAATAGAAACAAATCTGCCAAACAACGAAACAACCTGGCTTGAACCTGTTTCCGATAAAGAATATAAATAGGAGAATAAAAATGCCAAGAAAAGTTTTGATAATCTCCTCCTCTCCAAGAAAAGGAGGAAACTCAGATACACTGTGTGATGAATTTGCAAGAGGTGCAAAAGAATCAAATAATCAGGTAGAAAAAATTTTTTTGAAAGATAAAAAAATAAACTACTGCACAGGATGCGGTTTATGTGTCGAAAATGGCAATACAGGCTGTTCTCAAAATGATGATATGACGGAAGTTCTAAACAAAATAATCAATTCAGATGTCATAATTCTTGCAACTCCAATTTATTTTTATGCAATGAGCGCACAGATGAAAACACTTATTGACAGATGCTGTGCAAGATATACTCAAATAAAAAACAAAGACTTCTATTTCATCCTGACATCAGCTGACACTGAAAAGACATCTCTTGAAAGAACAGTCGAAAGTTTCAGAGGATTTTTGGACTGCCTTGAAAACGCAAAAGAAAAACACATCATCTACGCTACAGGTGTCTGGAAGATGGGAGATGTCAACAAAACCGATTTACCAAAGCAAGCATATATCTTAGGAAAATCAGTGTAAAAATAATTAAAAATGTCTGTTATCAAAGACCGTCAAAATTACTCGCAAACATGCCCGAGGGCTTTCTCGAGAATATCCTTCACATGATGGTCATCAAGAGCATAATAGACATTTTTTCCTTTTTTTTCAGCACGAACAAGTTTTGCTGTCCGGAGAACTTTCAGTTGATGAGAAACAGCTGATTTTGTCATATTCAACAAAACAGCAAGGTCCCCCACGCACATCTCGCTTTCTTCTAAAGCCCACAGAAGTTGTATGCGTGTGCTGTCACCCATAACTTTGAAAAAATCAGAAAGCTCATACAAAAGCTTCATCTCAGGCATGTTGGGTTTCACTCTGTTGACTATATCAATATTTATAGCCTCGCAATCACTACGTTTGTTATCCATAAAAAATCCCTGCTCCATATTTATACCTACATAATATATGAATAATTGTTCAATTGTCAAATTATGTAAAGATAAAAAACAAAAAGATTGACAATTGAATAGTTGTTCAATTATACTAATAACATAGTTGAACAATTATTCAATCGAGGATTCTATGTGTAACCATTGCCATCACAGTCATAACAGCAAAAATGAACATAAAAATGAAAGTTTAACATTGATAAGAATATCTATAGCTTTTCTTATACTCTTATTTGCTGTATTTTCGAACATCCCTAACAATATCAAAATCTGCTGTTTTTTATTTGCTTATTTACTTGCAGGTTATGATATTTTATACACCGCAATCAAAAATATCATCAAAGGACGAATTTTTGACGAAAATTTTCTTATGGGTCTGGCTACTCTCGGAGCTCTTGCCATAAAAGAATACCCGGAAGCGGTTATGGTCATGGTTTTATATCAACTTGGAGAATATTTTCAGCACCGTGCAGTCAAAAAATCACGCCGCTCAATCCTTGAACTGATGGATATAAGACCTGATTATGCTTATAAAGAAGAAAACGGTAAAATCATCAAATACTCTCCTGAAGAAATAAACCAAGGAGATATAATCCTCGTAAAAACAGGAGAAAAAATTCCTCTTGACGGAGTTATAACAGAAGGTTCTGCTATCCTCGACACTTCAGCTCTGACTGGAGAATCCGTTCCCAAAACAGTAAAAATCGGTGATACGGCAATAAGCGGATGTATCAACACAAATGGTGTAATAAAAATCAAAGTTACGAAAAAATATGGAGAATCAACCGTATCAAAAATTCTCAAACTTATCGAACATGCAAGTTCAAAAAAATCGAGAACGGAAAACTTCATCACAAGATTTGCAGGATACTACACTCCTGCCGTAGTTGCGGCTGCTCTTATGCTTGCTGTTCTTCCTCCACTGCTTTTGCCTGATGCTCAGTTCAGTATATGGCTCAAAAGAGCGCTCACCTTCCTTGTCATCTCATGCCCGTGCGCTCTTGTTATTTCAATTCCTCTTAGCTTCTTTGGAGGCATAGGAGGTGCTTCAAAATGCGGTATTTTGATAAAAGGAAGCAATTACCTCGAAGCTCTCTCAAAGCCTGACTCTGTCGTATTTGATAAAACAGGCACTTTGACAAAAGGCTCTTTTGAAGTAACAAAAATATCACCTCAGAATGGAATATCAGAAGGAGAACTGATTGAATACGCAGCTTATGCGGAAAACTACTCAAACCATCCTATTGCTCTGTCTTTGAAGAAAGCTTACAAAAAAGACATCGACACATCAAAAATCAGCAATGTATCAGAATTTGCAGGCAACGGCGTAAAAGCTGATATCAATGGAGAAGAAATTCTTACTGGGAATTCTGCTCTTATGGAAAAATTTCAAATTAATATCCAGGAACATCCCGATGAAGGAACTGTTGTTTACTGTGCAAAAAACGGTGAATATATAGGATATATTGTTATATCAGATGAAATAAAAGAAGATTCTCCTCTTGCAATCAAAGAGCTCAAAAAAGTGGTCGGAAAAACCGTTATGCTGACAGGCGACTCAGAAGCTGCGGCAAAAAGAATATCAGAAAGACTCGGCATTCAACAAGTTTATTCTCAGCTGCTACCTCAGGATAAAGTTGAAAAACTTGAGAATATAATCGCTCAAAAACAGAAAGATAAAAACGTTATATTCATAGGCGACGGCATAAACGATGCGCCTGTTCTTACAAGAGCAGATGTAGGCATTGCAATGGGGGCTATGGGGTCTGATGCGGCAATCGAAGCAGCCGATGTCGTGATTATGGATGATAAGCCATCAAAAATTTATACCGCCGTAAAAATTGCACAAAAAACAATGCTTATAGTAAAACAAAACATAATCTTCGCCCTCGGAGTTAAGGCTCTGTTCCTTCTCCTCGGCGCTTTCGGATTTATGACTATGTGGGGAGCAGTGTTTGCAGATGTCGGTGTTGCTCTGCTTGCCGTACTCAATTCTCTTCGCAGCCTTAGAGTAAAAAATATACAAATCTGACAACCTCTTGTAAAATAAAAAAGAGGTGAAAATATGAATAATAAAATGAAAGCTCTAATCTGGAAAAAAGACGGCTCAATACATCTTGTAGAAAAGGTTATTCCGAAAATTCAGCATCCTGATGACGCCATAGTCAAAGTTACGCTATCAAGCATCTGCACAAGCGATTTGCATATAATACACAACGCAGTGCCTCAGGCAATACCAGAAACGACACTCGGTCATGAATTTGTCGGAGAAGTAGTTGAAACAGGCAAAAACATCAAAAAACTCAAGGTCGGCGACAGAGTTGCCGCAAACTGCGAAACTTTCTGCGGGGAATGTTTTTTCTGCAAAAGAGGTTATATCAACAACTGTGAATATGGAGGATGGCATCTCGGGTGTAAAATTGACGGATGTCAGGCTGAATATATACGGGTACCTTACGCTGATAACGGATTGACAAAACTTCCGGAAAACGTATCTTATGAAAATGCACTGTTTGTCGGAGACATACTATCAAGCGGATATTTCGGAGCAGAATTATGCGAAATCAAAAAGGGAGATACTGTAGCAGTAATCGGCGCAGGTCCTGTTGGTTTGTGCTCAATGGCTTGCGCAAGAGTCCTTGGAGCAGAAAGAATTATTGCTCTTGATATCGATGACTCACGTCTTGAAGTTGCAAAAAGAGAATCGCTGGCTGACTTCATAATCAATCCATCAAGAATAAATCCTGAAAAAGCAATAAAAGACTTAACTTCATCAAGAGGAGCCGACTGCGTAATAGAAGCGGCAGGAGGAGAGAACACCTTCGAAACGGCATGGAAAATAGCAAGAGCAAATGCAGTAGTTGCACTTGTTGCTATGTATGAACAGCCTCAAATATTACCGCTGCCTGAAATGTACGGTAAAAATCTCATCTTCAAAACAGGCGGTGTTGATGCCGTTCACTGTGAAAAGCTTATCAAACTAATTGAAGAGGGAAAAATTTCTACAGATTTTCTCATAAGCAAAAAAATACCTCTTGAGAATATAAAACACGCCTATGAACTCTTCGAAAATAAAGTTGATAACTGCCTGAAAATAGCAATCACCTATGGTGAATAATGTCATTCATCCGACCGAGTAAAAACCACTTGAAAAACTCTATACTGTAAATACCTGCTGATAATATTTTAAGCAACGTTAAGAATTTAGACACACAGCCCGATTAGTGTAGAATTAAGTAGAATAGCAATAAATATATCTAAATCGGAGGAGCATTCGGGAATGCATAAATTTTATAAATGGCTGTGTTTGGGTTTTGCCGGTTTTATTTTTTCCGGGCTAAACACTCTGACTGCTTCGGCTGAGGTAACTCTGCCGTCCATAAACATCGGCTTTCAAAGCGCAAACACCCCTGATGAATTCAGCAAAGGAATACAAATTCTCATTCTGCTGACTATTCTGACACTTGCGCCAAGCATAATCATACTTACGACATCTTTCACAAGAATAGTAATAGTCCTTTCTCTCACAAGACAGGCTATAGGTACGGCACAACTTCCGCCCAATCAGGTTATTGTAGGACTTGCATTGATTTTGACATTCTTTGTCATGTCGCCGACCATCAACAAGATTTATGACACCGCTTACAATCCTTATATGGAAAATAAAATCACCCAGCAGGAAGCTCTCAAACGAGGAATAGAACCTATGAGAGATTTTATGTTCAAATATACGGATGAAAAAGAACTTGCAATGTTTGTCAAAATGGCAAAAATACAAAAACCTGCAAATAAAGACGATGTCCCGACCTATGTTCTGCTTCCTTCTTTTATTTTGAGCGAGCTGAAGACAGCCTTCAAAATAGGTTTTATGATTTTCATTCCGTTTCTTGTTATAGACATCGTTGTATCAAGTATTCTCGTTTCTATGGGGATGTTGTTTCTTCCTCCGACAACAATTTCCATGCCGTTCAAGATTATTCTCTTTGTAATGGTTGACGGGTGGCATCTGATAGCAAAGTCACTTGTCGAGGGATTTCTACGGTAGCTGAAGAAGGATTTTATAATGGAACAAATAGAATTTATATCAATATTGCAGCAAACAATGATTCTCGTACTGATTCTTGCAACCCCTGTTCTTGCAGTCAGCATGTTTGTCGGTCTGATTATAAGCATCCTGCAAGCGGTTACTCAAATTCAGGAATCAACAATCACTTTCGTTCCGAAAATAATTGCAGGAATTGTTGTCTTGATTGTGACCTTCCCCTGGATGCTGCAGGTATTTACAGATAACGTACGGCAAATATTCGAAAAAATGGCGACAATATAGATGTTTGTAGACATACTACCATACATAACACCCGTAAAAATAATTATATTCATCCTCGTTGTATCAAGACTCAGCGGGATGTTTATCACTGCGCCTCTTTTTTCGACTTTTCCGATACCCACGCCTGTCAAAGCGGGATTGATTGCGCTCATTGCATTTCTGACTTATCCGATAATTGCCTCGATTACACCTGAAAACATGATTCCAAACAACATGCTGGGGCTTGGATGGATGGTCTGCAGAGAGATTATGATAGGTGCGATGATTGGATTTTGCATAAACATAATTTTCATAGCAATACAGATGGCGGGCCATCTTCTGAGCATGCAGATGGGGCTTGCTATATCAAACGTTCTGGATCCCGTAACAAGGCATCAGGTGCCGATTATGGGTCAGTTATATTTGTATATGGCGATGATTCTATTCCTTGGCATAAACGGCCATCACTATCTTTTCACAAGCGTGTTTGAAAGTTATGTATCGATGCCGATAGGAGGAGAGTTTATTTTCTCAGGAGAGCTGATAGAAGAGGTGATTAGATTTACATCTCAGATATTTGTCATCTCTTTCAACATAATTATGCCGATTTTTGCTGTACTTCTGGTTGCTGATATTCTGCTCGGTTTTATGTCGAAGATGATGCCTACGATGAATATCTTTGTTGTTTCTCTTCCGATAAAAATCTACATCGGTTTTGTTTTGATGATTATGTTTACAATAAAAACTTACACTTATCTGTCAAATGTAATAAATGATATGCTAATCCACGTCAGCGCAATATTTACATAAGAGGGGAATATGGCTCAGGAAAGAACGGAAGAAGCTACTCCCCGGAGGCGGGAGAAAGCAAGAGAAAAAGGACAAATATCAAAAAGCACCGATTTGAATTCAGCGCTGATTTTGAGCGCAGCTTTCGGCATATTCTTTGCAATGTCTGCTTTTATGCTGAAAGTTTTTATGCAGATGACAGAACTCACTCTCTCAAACCTCAACCCTGATACAATAAACGCTGAAAACCTCGGTGGAATACTTATCCCTTTTCTGCATGTGCTTATGCAGACGGTTCTGCCTTTTTTGCTGGCTACTTTTATAGTGGCAATAATAGTTGTAAGGTGGCAGGTAGGTCCGTTATTCTCTGTCAAAGCAATTGCCCCGAAGTTTGAAAAAATTTCCCCCATGAAGTTTATGGAAAACTTCAAAAATAATTTCAATATATTCAGCCCCAAAAAATTGGTTGAACTTGCAAAATCAATCCTGAAAATTGCAATTATCGGCTGTGTAGGATATATGGTTATCAACGCAAGGAAAGAAGAGCTTCTGCTTCTTTTGGGAGTGCCTATCGAAGCTGCTTTCTCTACAATAAGCTCAATCGTTGCGCAGATGGTAACGGATATATGTATTGCAATGATTGTTATGGGAATTCTTGATAAAAAATATCAGGACTATGAATATGAAAAATCAATCAAGATGACAAAACAGGAAATCAAAGACGAAAGAAAAGACATCGATGGAAACCCTGAAATTAAATCAAAAATAAAAGCAGCTCAAATGCAATTTCTCAGGCAAAAGACAATCGCAGCAGTTCCAAAAGCTGATGTTGTCGTAACAAACCCGACACACTTTGCAGTTGCAATCAGATATAACACCCAAATAGCTCCTGCACCTCAGGTTATTGCAAAAGGTGCTGATTTCATGGCATTCAAAATCAGAGAAATAGCAAAAAATAACAACATACCAATTGTAGAAAACAAACCTCTTGCAAGAAGTCTGTATAAACTTGTGAAGGTCGATCACATAATTCCTCCGGAATTATATTTAGCAGTGGCAGAAGTCTTGGCTTTTGTATATAATGAAAAGAACAGGGGAATATAGAGCGATATGCAAAAATTTAAACTGGCGGATGTATTAAAAAATAATGATATTGTTCTGGCAATAGGTGTAATACTTATCGTAGCCATGATGGTCATCCCTGTCCCTTCTCCGCTTCTTGATTTCTTGCTCATAATCAACATTTCTCTTTCGGTGATTATTCTTCTTGTCTGTCTATACACGACAGAACCGCTTGAATATTCATCATTTCCAACAATGCTTTTGATATCAACCCTGTTCAGACTTGCTTTGAATGTAAGCTCTACAAGACTTATACTTTTATACGGAAACGCCGGACAGGTAATCGAAGCCTTCGGTTCTGTAGCAATCGGAGGCAACTACGTTGTCGGTACCGTCGTCTTTGCAATCCTTGTCATAATCAACTTTATGGTTATCACAGGCGGAGCAACAAGAGTTGCTGAAGTTTCAGCTAGATTTACTCTCGATAGTATGCCTGGTAAACAACTGAGCATAGACTCTGACCTAAATGCCGGCCTTATCACTGAAGAACAGGCAAAAGCCCGCAGAAAAAAACTTGAAAGAGAGGCTGATTTCTACGGTACCATGGATGGTGCTTCGAAGTTCGTCAAAGGTGATGCAATAGCAGGGATTATTATCACTGTTATAAACATCGTCGGCGGCTTAATTATCGGTATGTGGCAGCAGCATATGGACTTTATGGATGCGTTGTCAACTTTCACGAGATTAACGGTCGGCGACGGTCTTGTTTCCCAGCTGCCTGCGCTTTTAATATCAGCGGCAACAGGCTTGATTGTCAGCAGAGCAGCCGGACAGGATAACTCTCTGAGCGCTGATATCGGAAGAGAAATGTTCTCCGATCCGAGAATATTGTATATTCTCTCAGGATTTTTGTTTGTCGTCGGTATAGTCCCCGGGTTTCCGACAATTCCATTCGGAATATGCGCTCTTGTCGTAGGTTATATTGCATATCAAAAAGATAAAGAAAAAAAACAAAAAAAACTTCAAGAAGAACAGGAGAAAATAAGAAAAGAAAAAGAAGCTCTGAAACCCAAAAATCAACAGAAAAAAGCAAGCAGAGAAAATGTAATGGAACTGCTCACTGTTGAACCTATGGAAATAGAAATAGGCTATCGCCTTGTACCTCTCCTCGATGTTGAGAAAGGCGGCGATTTGCTTGAAAGAATCGCTCAGATAAGACGGCAAACCGCTCTTGATTTGGGAATTATACTCCCCTCAATAAGAGTGCGTGATAATCTGCAGCTTGCACCAAATACTTATCAAATTAAACTCAAAGGCGTGGCTATCGAGTCAGGAGAGGTTTATCCAGAGAAATATCTTGCAATGAATGCAGCCAATATCCCTGAAGATAACTCTCCGATAAAGGGAATTAAAGCTGTAGAACCGGCATTTGGACTGCCTGCTCTCTGGATAGATGAAGCGGATAAAGAAAACGCTGAAATAATCGGCTATACGGTTGTAACACCATCAGCCGTAATCTCAACCCACCTGACTGAAGTAATAAAGAAAAATGCTGCTGACATCCTTACAAGAGGAGATGTCCAATCACTTCTTGATAATCTGAAAAAACAAAATGAAGATATGGCAGAAGCACTAATCAAAGACATAAATATCGCCCAACTGCAGATAGTTATGCAAAATCTGCTGCAGGAAAGAATTTCAGTAAGAGATTTGGAATCAATACTCGAAACACTTAGTACTTATTCAAAAATCAACAACAACACAGACTTCCTGACAGAACAGTGCAGAGCAAAATTATCAAGAAGTATTTGCAAACAAAATTTATCTGATACAGGAGAGCTTCTTGCCATAACACTATCACCTGATGTAGAGAATACAATTGCTTCAGGCATAAGCCATGACGGGCAAAATCTCAGTCTTGATCCGAATTTCACAAGGTCATTAATAGATAACTTAAATCTGGAAATAGAAAAAGCCCTTACATCAACCGGGAATCAGCCCGTAATCCTATGCAGTTCACCTATAAGACTTGCTTTCAGAAGACTGATAGAAAGAACTTATCCTCAAATAAGCGTTATGGCTTATACGGAAATTCCTCAGAATATAGCGGCAAAATCAGTGGGAATGGTAAAAGTAGCCCAAAGGGCATAAGGAGTAAAGAAAAATGGAAGAAAGACGAAAATATCCGAGAATAAAAATATCACTACCGGTAAAATTGTATATAGACTCAACAAATCAAAATGCAATCAGCACAAACATAAGCGAAGAAGGAATGCAGGTAATGTCGCAGACAGATATCCCCAAAAATTCGTCGCTTAATGTTTGTATAAACTGTGATAATGATATAATATTTGATGAATATACAGTGATAGAATCAAAGAAAAATACATCAAATACATTTTTATTATCAGGAAAGTTTAAAAAAAATAAAAATCCTGATAAAATAGCTTTAGTAAAAAAGTACTTGGAGAACAGACGGGAATATTTCAAAAAAATCAAGGAGAACAAAAATAAATGCCAGTATCTTTAGCTCTGTTTTTTGGAAGTGTTGCCCTTATAATACTCGGTTCAAATATTATGTTAAAATCAACTTATTTGAATCTTGATGTATTTTTTTACTTTATGAAAGTAGCAGGAGGAGGAGCTGTCGTTTTTGGTATCCTCGGATATTTTATGGGACGTATAATTGAAAATTCAAAAAAAGATAAAATAAATACGCAAGAAAATAAACATACTCTGAAGAATGATGACCTTTTAATAAAAGACCTGCTCGTGTATGATATAGGAATAGAAAAAAAAGAAAAAGAGGCTGAGAAGAAAAGTGCTGACAAAAATTAAGAAAGTTTTTAACAGTTATTTAGGTGAAAAAAAATTCGGTGTGCATCTGGCACTAATTTCATCAATAGGTATTGCAACAATAGTTATATTATTGTCGCTTTTTTACCTTGATTTAACATCAAAATTGGATCTTTCTCACAAATTGGACAAAGAGTTTCTGAAACGAACTATAACTGATATCGTAATAAACGATAACAACAAACTGATGGCAAAAGGTCAATATCAAAACTTCGAAGACGTCGCCACAAAACTAAAAAATAAAAACCTCGTAGAACAGGTCAGCTTCTTTAAAAAAGATAATCCTAATATAATTTGGTCTACAAACGAAAATCTTATTAAAAATAAAATTACTCTGCAAAAATATATGAAAGCAGCCGGAGATAATGAGAATACTATTCTCGTAAACACTGATACTAATATAATTTTTATCACTTTTCCAAAAACAAGTGATCTTAACATCACAAAATTTTTGAATATAAGCAAATTCGCAGTGCTTATAGTTCTCATAATCTCGCTTATAACAATAGCTATATTTGCAGAAAAAGTAGTTTCGCCTCTCAAGAATCTTTCTCAGCAGGCTGAATTCATATCAAAAGGAAACTTTGATAACTTCATCCCGAGAACAGGTTATCGGGAGATGAACCAGCTTGTAACTTCATTGAATATAATGTCTTATGAATTGAAAAAAATATATATGTCTCTTGAAGAAAAAGTTAAACAAAGAACGCAAGAACTCGATACAAAAAACAAAGAACTCGAAAAAGTTTATACTGAACTTAAAGACACTCAATCAATGATGGTTCACTCTGAAAAAATGAGATCACTTGGTGAGATGGTTTCAGGTATCACACATGAAATAAACAACCCCGTAAACTTTATACACGGCAATCTTGTCCACCTGAAAAATTATTCTCATGATTTGATTGAAATAATCGACAAACTGAAAGAATATACAGAAAAACTTCCTGAGCAGGATAAAGAAGAAATATCTGCCCTTCTTGAAGAACTTGATTATGAATATCTCAAAGAAGACCTCCCGAAACTAATCGGCAGCTGTCAGGAAGGTACAGAAAGAACAAGAAACATTGTTATGGATTTGAAAAACTTCTCAAGAATGGAAGAGATGCTGATTTCAGAAATTAATGTAGAAAAAGAACTCCAGACAGCTCTGAATATCCTCCATAACAAATATAAAAATGTAATTGAAATACATGAAGAATTTTCTCATGTTCCAAACATCGAAGCCTACGGCGGACAATTAAACCAAGTTTTTGTAAACATTCTTGATAACGCAATAGGCGCCATCAAAGAAGTGAAGAAAACAGGTAATATTTATATAAGAACAAAACAGGAAGGTCAAAATGTCGTCATAGAAATCCAGGATGACGGAAAGGGTATGACAGAAGAGCAAAAAGAAAAAATCTTTGAACCCTTCTTCACAACAAAACCTATCGGTTCAGGAACCGGTCTTGGAATGTCAATATCCTACAAAGTAATCTCAACTCATAACGGTAAAATAGATGTTAAGAGTAAATTGAACGAAGGAACAACTATCTCGTTGACTCTTCCGATAAAAATGGAAAAGAAACCTGAAAAAAAACAGGCTTAATTCTCTGTAGATAATGGGTATAAGAAAAAATGAGCAAGCAGCAAACTTACAGTATATTATTCCTAGATGACGATATAAATAATTTGGATTTGCTGAAAAATACTTTCAGTCAAAACTATACGGTATATACAGCACTGAATTATGATGAAGCGTTCTCTCTTCTTGAAGAATATCCGATAAATATAGTAATAACAGACTACAAACTTCCGCATCTCAACGGTGTTGAATTTTTGAAAGAAGTCTACGAAAAATATCCGGATACAATAAGAATACTCATAACAACTTATACCGACTCAGCTATTTTGATTGATGCTATCAACTCAGGTAAAATCAATCAGTTCATCAAAAAACCTTATAACCATGAAGAACTTAAACAGATTATTGACTCGCTTGTTACCAAAAATAAACTGAAAATTGATAACATAAACATAATCAACAGCTATAACGAACTGTTTGCTGGAACCATCTCTGCTATTATCGAAGCACTTGATGCAAAAGATTCTTATACCCTGGGTCGCAGCAAAAGAGTTACATTCCTTGTCGTTCATCTTCTCAAACAGATGAACCTCTCTGAAATAGAAGGCAGCAAAATATGCCTCGCTGCACTTTTGCACAATATAGGTATGATTGGAGTTCCTGAGAGTATTTTGAACAAAACAACACCGCTGACTGATGAGGAATACGGTATCATCAAAAATCATGTAAACTACGGTATCTATATTCTCAAAGATATTAAACAGCTCGCTCCGGTTTTGGATATTATCAAATATCACCACGAAAAATATGACGGAACAGGATACCCTTATGGCATAAAAGGCGACGAAATTCCTATTGGTTCCATGATTATAGCTATATCAGACACATACGACAGTATAATTTCAAACAGACCATACAAAGAAAAACTAAGCCATGATAAAGCTCTTGAAATTATAAAAGAAATGTCAGGGACTCAATTTAATCCGGCAGTCGTTGATGCCTTTCTGCAAATTCCTGCGGATGTCTTTGATAAGCTGAATAACCTCGATGCAGACCCTGATGACCTGTTATAATCAGCGTTTATAAATTCTCATATAATTCCAATAAGATCTGAACACTTTCTTCACATAATTTTGTGTTTCAGGATAAGGAATATTCTCAACAAACTCATCTATATCCTGATTATAATCATTTTTATCTATCCATCTCTGAACAGACCCGTATCCGCCGTTATAAGATGCAACGGCAAACGCCATATTTCCGTTGAATTTATTTTTCAAAAAACTTAAATATGTCGTCGAAAATCTTATGTTTGTATCAGGTTTTAACAACTCGGCAGGAGCAATTGGCGGCAGTTTGTTCCACTTTGCAACATCATTTGCAGTACCTGGCAAAATCTGCATAAGACCATAAGCATTGGCAGAACTGATTGCACTTGGATTAAAATGACTCTCCTCTCTCATCAATGCTATCACCAAATAAGGGTCAATCTTGTGATATCTCGCTGAATTATTTATCTTCTCTGCATAATGAACAGGATATCCAAGCAGCCATATAATACTCTTCTTCTCAGGCTTTTCTTCAATATCATCAAGATATGTCCTTGCATAGAAGCAAGACGAAGCGCCCTGCCCCTTTTTCAATGCGGCTAAACTGAGAAAAATTTTATCCTTATCATCAATAAGCAAAATAGTGTCAAAATCATCAACAACAGCCAGTTCAGAAATAAAATTCCCGTACTCTGATTTCAGCTCCTGCGCTGTTTGCTTCATAGAATCAACAAACAAATCTTCATCTATATTCTCAAAATACGCTGATTTCCACATAAAATCATTCCGCCCCTCAAGTGCGCTTTTTCTGCCAAAAGCACGAAGAGCATAATAACTATCAGGATAATCAGTAATTACTCTGCGATAAAATCCGATTGCCTCTTTCTTCTTATTCAGTTTTTCTTTTATCTTCCCGCTCCAGAACAAAACAGCAGGTGACGCTTTGGTGTTTTTATATCTGTCAATATGAGTTGATGCAAGCTCTAAAGCTCCGACATAATCCCCCTTTTTGTACCTGTCAAAAAATAAATTCCATAAAGATTCTGATGAATAATCCCCATGAGGATACTTATCTGCAATTATCTTATATGTCTTCAAAGAAGAAATTTCTGACTCCCTCAACGCCCTGTTGTATAAAGCATAATCATGAGCCTTCTTTCCTGATGTTATATCACACAGGTGGCTCCAGCTCATCAAAGAGGAGCGCCCGTCAAGACGCACATATAAATTCATCATCTCTTCGAGTTCTTTTTCACTCAAATAAGACGCATAATTTTTAAGCCCGTTTTCGATTACGGCAAAAGCCTGCTCTTTTTCCCCAGCTGCAAAAAGAGCTTTCACCTTGTAATACCATGAATTTTTTATCGCCGCAGCTGCGAGATAAGGTATCGCCTCCTGATATGAATGCGCATGATATAATGCAGCACCGTAATATAAATTCTCTTCTTTCGAAAATCCTGAGGAATATTTCGAAAGTTCCTTTATGCACTCGCCTGCAAAAATACCTGATGGTGACTCTTTCAAATATTCAAAAAAATACCCCCTTGATTTCTCCGGATTTTTTTCTTTTTCTGCAATTCCCAAATAATAATATGCACCTATCGAATATTTTTCATGAGGATATTTTTTGATTAAAACATCAAACTCTTTCTCTGCCTGCGCATACTTTTTCTGGCGCATATACAATTGCCCCAGACGATATCTCGTAACCGGCACAAGTTTTGATTTGCTGCGTTCAAATAAAAGCTGCTTGTATTTTTTTTCGGCACCTCTTTCATCAGAGAGTTTTTCAAGACACTGCGCCTGATGAAATAATCCGCCTTCATAAGCTGCATAAGCTCCTGAAACAAGTTGGTATGTATCGTACGCCTTCTTATACTCCCCGGTTTTTTCAAAAGACAAAGCTTGAGAATAAAACTCCCTATTCTGCTCCTGAGTGTTAAGAAAATTCAAAAAAGAAAACTTTTTTACAACTCCGGGGGTAATTTGTATAAACCCGCCCGCTGCGATTATGAGAACCATAACGCATATTAATATCGTAAAAAAGTTTTTCTTTGTCATAAAACTAAATCTCTGAGTTAAGTTTCGCTATGAATTCATCAACTCCAAACACACCGATTTGTCCCTCGCCTCGTTTTCTTACGGCAACTTTTGACTCGGCAATTTCTTTATCGCCCATCACAAGCATATAAGGAACTTTCTTGTTCTGTGCTTCTCTGATTTTGTAGTTCATACTTTCGCTGCGGTCATCAACTCTTGCTCTGATGTTCTGTGCTTTCAGCTTTTTCAAAACTTCATAAGCATAATCAGCATGTCTGTCTGCTATCGGAATAATTGTTACCTGCTCGGGAGCTAACCAGAGCGGGAACGCCCCTGCATAGTGCTCTATCAAAATACCTACAAATCTTTCTATAGACCCGAGGACAACTCTGTGTATCATTACAGGCGTTTTCAACTGACCGTCTTTATCCTGATATTTGATATCAAAACGCTCAGGAAGGTTAAAATCAAGCTGAATTGTTGCACACTGCCATATACGACCTATTGCATCTTTCAGTTTGAAATCTATCTTCGGTCCGTAAAATGCTCCGTCGCCTTCGTTGATATCATATTTCAATCCTCGTTTATCAAGAGCTTCTTTCAAACCTGCTTCTGCTCTTTCCCAGTTTTCGATTGTTCCCGTGAAGTCATCAGGACGGGTTGAAAGTTCAACTTCATAAGTCATACCGAATTTTTTGAGAATATCATCAACAAAGTCAATAATATTATTTATCTCATCAACAAGCTGCTCAGGTGTCAGGAAAATATGGGAATCATCCTGAGTAAATCCCTGAACACGGGTCAACCCCTGCAAAGCACCCGAACGCTCTTTTCTGTAAACAGTTCCCAACTCAGCCAATCGCAAAGGCAAATCACGATAGCTGTGTCTGTTTGCCTGATAAATCAATATATGAAAAGGACAGTTCATCGGCTTCAGGACAAACTCTTCCTCTTCAGATGTAATAAAGAACATATTGTCCTTGTAGTGAGCCATATGACCTGATATTTCCCAAAGCTTCGATTTTGCTATGTGAGGGGTATAAACGATATCATACCCTCTTTTTCTGTGTTCGGAACGCCAGTAATTCTCGAGCTGCTCACGAACAACCCCGAGATTAGGATGCCAGAGCACCAAACCAGCGCCGACTTCTTCCCTCACGCTGAATAAATCAAGCTGGGTTCCGAGTTTTCTGTGATCTCTCTTTTGAGCTTCTTCAAGCTGAGTAAGATATGCATCGAGTTCTTTCTGAGAGAAAAATGCCGTTGCATAAATTCTTTGAAGCATTTTATTATGCTCATCACCTCTCCAGTAAGCCCCTGCAACGTTCAAAAGTTTGAATGCCTTAATCGGCTTTGTGCTCATCAGATGAGGTCCCCTGCAAAAATCATTCCAGAGAATTTTTCCGTCTTTATCTTTTGTATAATACAAAGTCGGTGCTTCGTTCTTATGCTCTTCTATCAGCTCTGCTTTATAAATCTCACCCTGTTCTTTGAATTTTTTGATTTCAGCATCAACATCTTCTATTTTATGCTGTTCAAAGAAGAGTTCGTTTTTCAAAATTTCATGCATTTCTTTTTCGATAGCTTCAAGGTCTTCAGCGTTCAGTGTATGACCGTCTATATCAAAGTCATAATAAAAACCGTTCTCTATACTCGGCCCGATTGCAAGTTTTGCATTCGGGAAAAGATTTTGTACTGCCTGCGCCATAATATGAGCTGTTGAGTGTCTTAATACACTCAGCGCCTCAGTATCAGAAGCCGTCAAAATTTCAAGCTTATCTTTATCCTGAAGAGTAGCGGTTAAACCTGTTATCTCACCGTTTACCTTAGCTGCAACTGCATTTTTTGCTAAACCTTGACTGATTTTTTGAGCCACTTCATAGGCTGATGGATTTTTTTCAAATTCTAGGACACTATTATCCGGTAAAATAACCTGCATCTTCTGCTCCTCTTTTTCATAAAATTAACTGTATATCCGATAAAAAAATTTTATCACCGACAAAAAATAATGGCAAAATTTAAAATCAACGGTAAAAATTTCGTAATTATATTTGCACTAAAATATTTAAGCGTTAAAATAGATAATCAACTATTAGTATTTTTAGGGTAAAACAGATGGAAGTTGCAAACAAAATCAATCAAAAGTTTATAGAACAGGCAAAATTTATTGCAAGAGGAACAGAAATTCTCCCTGGAGGAGTTCTTGAACTTGCAAAAAAATTGGAAAAAGCTGAAAAAAATAATAAACCTCTCCGTGTAAAACTCGGCCTCGACCCGACACGTCCTGATTTGCACCTCGGTCACAGCGTTGTAATGAGAAAGCTCAAACAATTTCAGGACGCAGGACACAAAGTTGTTCTCATTGTAGGCGGAGCAACTGCAATGATAGGCGACCCTTCTGGAAAATCAGAAACAAGACCGAGCCTCTCAAAAGAACAGGTTGAAACAAATGCAAAGACCTATTTTGAGCAGATGAGCAAAATTGTTGATATCGATAAAGCAGAAGTCCACAACAACGCAGACTGGCTGCATCCGATGAAACTTGCTGAACTTTTGAGATTAGCCTCAAATGTTACAGTTGCTCAGATGATGGCACGTGATGATTTTGCAAAACGTTATGCAGAGGGAAAACCAATCAGCGTGCATGAATTTTTCTACCCGCTTCTGCAGGCTTATGACTCTGTTGAAATAGACGCAGACATCGAACTGGGAGGAACAGACCAGAGATTTAACGTGTTGATGGGAAGAGAAATCCAGCTTGCTTACGGCAAAGAAGACCCTCAGCTTGTTATGCTTCTACCTTTGATTGAGGGTACAGACGGGTTGGTCAAAATGTCAAAAACTTATCCGGAACACTGTATAAGCCTGACAGAAGACCCGAATAATATGTATGGCAAACTCATGTCAATACCTGATAGTCTTATTCTCAAATATTATGAACTTCTTACAGATATTCCGACAGAAAAACTCAATGAAATAAAATCATTGCTCGAAAAAACATCGACAAATCCTAGAGATATAAAAATGCAGCTTGCGTATACAATCACCGAGTTATATAACGGAGCAGATGCAGCAAAAAAAGCTCAGGATAACTTTGTTAATGTTGTTCAAAACAAAGGAATTCCTGAAGATATCCCCTCTGTAGAAACAGAAGAAGGCAAAATGCTCGTTGATGTAATTCTTGACTGCGGATTTGTAAAGAGCAAAGGCGAAGCAAAACGACTCATACAAGGCGGGGGAGTCAAATTAGATGAAGAAAAAGTTAATGATATTATGAAAAAAATTATGTTTTCGACAAAAAATGAGGTAATATTACAAGCAGGGAAAAGAAATTTTGCAAAATTGCTGAAAAAATAAAATACAACAGTGGAGATAATGATGAGCACGGAAATAATGCAGGAAACAAAAACAGAAAAGCTCACTGGAGCAAAAATATTCTTAGAATGTCTTAGAGAAGAAGGCGTAGACGAAATTTTCGGATACCCGGGCGGAGTAATCCTCAACATCTATGATGAGTTATATAACTGTGATTTTATCAAACACTATCTCGTAAGACATGAACAGGCAGCCGTGCATGCCGCTGAAGGATATGCAAGAGTAACGGGACGCCCAGGAGTTGCACTCGTAACATCAGGTCCTGGTGCCTGCAATACAATTACTGGTATAGCAAATGCCTACTATGACAGCTACCCGCTCGTTGTATTCACAGGTCAGGTAGCATCAAGCCAGATAGGAAACGATGCTTTTCAGGAAGCAGATATTGTCGGGATTACTCGTTCTTGCTGCAAACACAACTATCTTGTCAAAAATGTCAAAGACCTGCCACGAGTTATCAAAGAAGCTTTCCACATCGCAACAACGGGAAAACCCGGCCCTGTTGTCGTCGACCTGCCGAAAGATATTTTGACGGCAAAAATGGAATTTCACTATCCTGATAAGATAGACTTACCGGGGTATAATCCAAAATATGACGGTCACCCCATACAGTGCAAAAAAGCATTGAAATTATTATGCGAAGCTGAAAGACCCGTCATCATCTCAGGAGGAGGTATCATCCACTCTGATGCCGCTGAAGAAATCACAGAATTATCTCAAAAACTTGGTATCCCTACAGCAACAACGCTTATGGGCATAGGAACATTTCCGCAGGATGATGAGCTTTCTTTAGGAATGCTCGGTATGCATGGAAATTATTGGGCAAACCTCGCAGTAAGCAGCTGTGATGTATTGTTTGCAGTAGGAACAAGATTTAACGACAGAATAACAGGGTGTTTGAAACGCTTTTGCAAAGATGCACAGGTTATTCACGTTGATATAGACCCCTGTTCAATCAGCAAGAACGTACCTGTTGACATTCCTATCGTAGGTAACGCAAAAAATGTTCTTAAAATTATGCTCAAAGAATTTGAAACAGGCAAATACAACCCTCAAAAAGAAATAAAAGAAGTGTGGTTATCACAGATTAATGCCTGGAAAGAAAAACGTGCAATGCCGGTTATTCACTCTGATAAGATTAATCCTCAGACAGTTATACAAAAGATTTATGAAAAAACAAAAGACAAAGATGCAATCATTGCAACAGAAGTCGGTCAACATCAGATGTGGACTGCCCAGTTGTATAAATTCAATAAACCCCGCCAGCTGATTACCTCAGGAGGTCTCGGGACAATGGGCTTTGGTTTTCCTGCCGCAATGGGAGCACAAATCGGAAAAAAAGACAAACTAGTCTTCAACATAGCGGGAGATGGCAGCATACAGATGAATATACAGGAGCTTATGACCTGTATAGACTACAACATACCAGTTAAAGTTGCCATTATCAACAACGGTTACCTCGGTATGGTCAGACAATGGCAGGAAAAACTCTACAACAAACATTATTCTCAAACACACATCACAAGCCCTGATTTTGTAAAACTTGCAGAAGCTTACGGCGCACTGGGTTTGAGAATAACAAAAGAAGAAGAAATTGATGAAGCTCTAGATAAAGCTATTGCATACAACGGACCTGTCCTGATGGATTTTGTCGTAGAGCCTTTTGAGATGGTTTATCCCTGGGTTCTTGCAGGAAGCCCTCTCAATAAAGTTCTTCTCTCAAATGATAGTCCGATTGCTTAGTTAGGAGTAAAACAAAATGCGTCATACTTTATCTATATTAGTAAAAAACGAAGCCGGTGTATTATCAAGTATATCAGGACTTTTCTCGGGCAGAGGTTACAACATAGAAAGTCTTACCGTTGCTCCTACAATAGACAACGCTTTCTCAAGAATAACCATTGTTACAACAGGAGATAATGCAGTAATCGAACAAATTAGCAAGCAGCTCAACAGATTGATTAATACAATCAAAGTCGTTGAACTATCTGGCGATGACTGCATCGATAGAGAACTAATCTTGTGCAAAGTTACGGCTAAAGATGAAGACCGTTCCGAAATTCTGCGTATTGCAGAAATTTTCCATGCACAAATAATCGATGTTTCACCCAAAACTTATACAATAGAAGCAATCGGCGACAACAGACAAATAACCTCTTTGATAGAACTCCTTCGTCCTATTGGTATCAAAGAAATAGTCCGTTCAGGAAAAGTCGCAATCTCAAGGGAAAATCAGTTTATCAGCCTCAACCAGAAACTAGGCATAGGCGCTACAGATAAATAGTATTCATTAATTTTTGTTAATATCATAACAAAAATTTTGCTTCATCTGTTTTGTATAAACAGTTTACTTTAATATGCGGATTATGAATATATTATGATAAGCCTCATAAACTTTAATCAAATTGCAAAAACTCAAATATTCAACAAAAATCAAACGCAGCAATCAAACAAAAATCAATACCCGAATCTGCGCCCGCTGTCTGCCGATACAATTTCTTTCTCTGCAAGGACATCTTCAAAACCGATTATTTCTAAAGAAGATGCAGTAGAAAAATCACCTAAATCAAGAGATTCAAAAAAACTCGTAGATAAGTCAAACATGGGCAGCAGAAACGTAGCTGCAAACATAATAAAAGATGCGAAATATTCTTTCGGTTTATTCAAATATAATATCGACTCACTCCTGAGTCCTCTTGTTGTCACCCATGACAGAAAAAATCACCCTATAGATAAAATCGAATACAGAATAAAAAGCGAACAATCCATCATGGAAAAAGCCTGCCAGAAAAATATGAGGACAAAAAAGGCTATCAAAGAAGGATTGACTGACATAATCGGAGCTCGTGTCATATTGGGCGATGCCTCTGAAGGCGGCGGCAATCAGGTTGTTGACAGACTAATCAAAGGTGTCAAAGAGAATAAAATTAAAATTATCGAAATTGAACACTACAGACCAAACACCAAATATCAATATGCAAGCCAGTCAAAGCTGAATACTCTTGCAAAGGTTTCAAAAGAAAAAGGTGTATGGAATTTCAAAAATACCATGCAGGAAACATCCTCAGGTTATATGGCTATTCACATGCTTATGGAGTTGAAAGACGGTTTTGTCGGAGAACTCCAAATTCTCGGAAGAGATGTTGCACGACTCAAAGATATAGAAGACCTGTGTTATAAAGCAATGGACAACAAAAACATTCCTCCTAAATATGAAAATATAGACAGAGTCTTCAAACAAACAGGTTTGCGCTCAAGCGGGGATAATGAAAATATCGAATTAAAACAGGCTTTTATGGATTATACAAAAGCTGCCTATATTCATGAGAGAGAAAAAGAGCCATCAAACAATGAAAACTCTGAATTTCTATATATTCCGGCAGGTTCAATTATTCCGAAAGAACTTGATTTCAACGAGCTTGCTATGATGAAAGCCAAAGCAGACAGAGAACACAAAAAACATTAAAACTATTTTACTCCTGCAGACAATTTCAAATTTGACTCGACACTGTCAACATACTGTCTTGCAATTCTCGGAGTTCTTCCGTTTTTGAGCAGAGCAAATCGCTCAGCACCTTTGAACAATTCATCATTCTCAACAGGAAGATTTCTATCTTCAGCTATCTGTCTGACTATTTCCAAATAATTGTCTTTATTCGGAATGGAAAAAGTTATGGTCAAACCGAATCTTTCTGATAACGATATCGTATCATCAATCGTATCGGCACGATGTATCTCATCTCCCTCTCTTGAAGAGAAAGTTTCTTTTATCAAATGTCTTCTGTTTGTCGTAACATAGATTGCAATATTTGACGGTTGTTTGTTCAAAGACCCTTCCAAAACTGTCTTCATAGCCCCGAAGTTATAATCATTTTCATTAAAAGTCAAATCATCCACAAAAATAATAAACTTCAAGGGAATTTCTCCGAGCCTCTCCATCAAATCAGGCAAGAGCATTATGTTATCTTTCACAAGCTGAACCATTCTCAAACCTTTTGAAGAATACTCGTTTAATACTGCCTTAACAGTCGAGGACTTTCCTGTTCCCCTATCTCCATATAACAACACATTGCAACATGGTGTTCCCTCTAGCAGGCAGAGTGTGTTGTGTATAACTTTTTCCCTTTGAGCTTCATATAATTTCAAATCGGACAATTTGATGTCATCAAGATTTGAAACAGGTTTCAAGGATTTATCACTATTAAATAAAAATGCCCTGTATTTTGCAAATACACCGAATGAATTTTTTTCATAAAACTCACCTACAGCTTCTTTATCATACAAAATATCAGTTATTGCATACTCGCAAAGTCCTGAAACAAAATCTTTTTCTTTCGGGAAAGAAATTCTTATCTCATCCTTCAAATCTTTTGCACTGAGAGCACAAAGAGAAAATAAAATATCCAAATCATGAAACGCAGCATCTCTGAGATTTTTTTTCACATTCACAAATCCTACCTTTGAGCACTGTTTCGAAAAAATATTCTCATCATACAAAATCAAATCAAGAATATAATCAGAAAGAGAAATCTCCTTCTCAAAAAGCTTTGAACATAAGTCCGAATATAGAGAAACGCACTCCTCAAAAAAAGAATTCTCAGGGTCATTCAATATATCAAAAATATCAATCAAATTTTGGATTATCTCATCATCAAGCAAATTGCGATAAATAACCAGACTTCTCAATTCATTGTTTATATTCATATTTTTATTCCTCTTTGATTTATAATATTACATCCAACTTTATAAAAAATACAATCTTGTTGTTGACTGACTCGCTATTAAAGTTTACACTATAAGCAAAATAAACAAATAAATTCAAAGTGTTTATAGAAGAGAATAAAAAATTTAAGGAGGCCTTTATTATGGCAAAAATCTATTACGCAAGTGATTGTAACCTCAGTCTTCTCGATGGGAAAACAGTTGCAATAATCGGCTATGGAAGCCAGGGACATGCTCATGCTCTTAACCTTCATGACAGCGGAGTTAATGTTATAGTCGGATTGTACGAAGGTTCAAAATCCTGGAAAAAAGCAGAAGAAGCAGGTTTGAAAGTGGCAACTGTTGCAGAAGCTTCTAAAGCTGCTGATATCATTATGATATTGCTTCCTGATGAAAAACAGGCTGATATATACAAAGAACAAATTGCACCATACTTGAGCGCAGGAAAAACTATCGCTTTTGCACATGGTTTCAACATCCACTTCGCACAAATAGTTCCTCCTAAAGATGTTGATGTAATTATGATTGCGCCAAAAGGCCCTGGACATACCGTTCGTTCAGAATATGTTGCAGGAAAAGGCGTTCCTTGCCTTATCGCTGTTTATCAAAACGCTACCGGAAGAGCTTTTGACATCGGTCTTGCTTATGCAGCAGGTATCGGCGGAGCTCGTGCAGGCGTTCTTGAAACAACTTTCAGAGTTGAAACAGAAACTGACCTCTTCGGTGAACAAGCTGTATTGTGCGGCGGTGTTACCGCTTTGATGCAGGCAGGTTTCGAAACTCTCGTCGAAGCAGGTTATGACCCGGCTAACGCATACTTTGAATGTATCCATGAAATGAAGCTGATTGTAGACTTGATTTATGAAGGCGGATTCTCAAAAATGAGATACTCCATCTCTGATACTGCTGAATTCGGCGACTATGAAACAGGCAAGAGAATGATTACCGAAGAAACAAAAAAAGAAATGAAAAAAGTTCTCTCAGAAATTCAAGACGGTACATTCGCTGCAAAATGGATTGCAGAAAATAAATCAGGACGTGCTCACTTCAATGCAACAAGAAGATTGAAAGCTGAACACCAGCTCGAACAAGTTGGTAAAGAGCTCAGAAAAATGTATTCTTGGAACGAAGAAAAATAAATCCTTCTTCAAAGAAATTTCACAAAAAGCGTTTGATATAAATATCAGACGCTTTTTTATTTGCTATTTTTCCATAACTTGATTAAAATAACTAATATTGAAAAGCCTATATGGAGTCAATTATGAATCAAAAAATAGAAATCTATGACACAACTCTTCGTGATGGAGCACAGGCAGAGGGAATTTCTTTCTCGGTAAATGATAAGTTGAAAATTATTTCTATTTTGGATGATATGAAAATTGACTACATCGAAGCCGGCTGGCCTGGGGCAAATCCAAAAGACGCAGAGCTCTTTGAAATCCTAAAAACACTTCCTCTTAAACACTCAACAATCGCAGCATTTGGTTGCACGAGAAAACCAAATACCCCGCCGCAAGAAGATAAAATCCTAAACGGTTTGCTTGAGGCTGATACAGAAGTTATTACAATCTTTGGAAAAACCTGGGATTTTCACGTAGAACACGCCCTCAATACAACGCTTGAAGAAAATCTCAACATGATTTCAGACAGCATAAAATATCTTAAATCAAAAGGAAAAAGAGTTTTCTTCGACGCTGAACACTTCTTCGACGGCTACAAAAATAACCCTCAATATGCTGAAAAAACGATAGAAACAGCATACAAAGCAGGTGCAGACAGAATTATCTTCTGTGATACAAACGGCGGCTGCATAAACACTGAAATCTACAAAATTTCTCATGAAATGTGCAAAAAATTTCCTGATGCAAAGTTTGGTATCCATACCCACAACGACAGCGATATGGCTGTTGCCAACGCTATAGCAGCCATGAGTGCAGGAGTTTTTCAAATACAGGGAACATTTAACGGATATGGCGAAAGATGCGGAAATGCAAACCTCTGCTCTGTTATCCCGACTATTCAACTCAAAATGGGTATTGACATCATCGGGGATAACATCAAAAAACTTACGCATGCAGCAAAAAAAATAAGCGAAATAGCCAACAAAAACCTCTATGAGCACACGCCTTATGTCGGAAGAAGCTCTTTTTCGCACAAGGCAGGCATCCATGCAAGCGGAGTAAGAAAATTCTCAAGCACCTACGAACATGTCCCGCCTGAGGCTATCGGAAATACCAGAAAAATTCTCGTTAGCGACCAATCAGGCATTGCAACCCTTCGGGAAAAAATCAAAAATCTGAAACTCGGAACAGTCGTCCATGACGAAGATTTACCCAAAATAATCGAAGAAATAAAAAAAAGAGAATCAGACGGTATGTCGTTTGAAGATGCAGATGCTTCTTTTGAAATTATGCTGACGGAAGTCCTCGGAACTCGTCCGAAATATTTCGAGCTGATGGGTTTCAGGGTTATTACAGACACATTCCACGATGCAATGAGTGATATAAACTCGGAAGCCTCAATAAAACTTAAAGTCGGAGATGACATATTCCATACCGTAAGCGAAGGCTCAGGACCTGTCAACGCTCTTGATTATGCCGTAAGAAAAGCACTTCTGCCTCTTTATCCTGAAATTTCAAATTTCAGACTCAAAGACTTCAAAGTAAGAATTATCGATGGTAAAGACGGCACAGCAGCAAAAACAAGAGTCCATATTGAATCAACAAACGGCTACAGCGTTTGGGATACAGTCGGAGTCAGCGTGAATATAGTTGAGGCAGCTTATATTTCACTGACAGAAAGTATAACCTTCGGTTTGCTTATGCAGGATGTCCCATCAAGACATAAACAGACAGCTAACGTCTAAAAAACTGCAAAAACAAGATTATTCAACTCAAACAAGCAGCTTTGTTCATTAAGAACAGGGCTGTTTTTTCATCCAAAGACAGGATGCTCATGCATTTGATTTACACCAAAGATACACCGCCCTAAAAAGAGTATTGACAGTTTTTGCCTACTCTCACAAGACTTTAAAAGACAATAGACCACATGGTCTAAACCTTTGTATGCACCCCAAATTCAGTAAATATAAACCCTATAGTCGATGAGAAACTCCTCTGAAAGAAGGTAATATCTAAATGTAAACAACCTGAGAAATACATTGAAAGTATGAAAATAAAAAATGGGGGAGTAGTTAATGAGAAGATTAGATCTTAAAGGAGCTGCAAAAGTAGTAGTCGTAGATGACAACTTTGAACACGCTATGGGTATTAAGGAACTCGTGAATCTTGAAAGCCCTTGCAATGTGGTAGGCGTCGCAGCAAACAGTGATGTAGCTATATCGCTAATCAAAAAGAACAATCCTGATTTGGTATTGATGGATATCAACATGCCTGATGTAGACGGCATCACAGCTATCCAAAAAATCAGAAAATTTAACACTGATGTAAAAATTATCGCTCTGACAGGTTATGACGATGCTGACCTTATTTATCGAACAATGAAAGTCGGAGCAAACGGCTACATTCTCAAAACAATGGCTTCATCACAGCTTATTTATGCCATAGAAGAAATTCTCAGCGGAAAAATTTATCTTCCGACAGTACTTGCTTCAAAATTCTTTGAACACTTCCAAAAAGCTCTGAACGAAGACAACGATGCCGGAATAAACGATGAGGATAACCTCTTGAATTACCTGACACAAAGAGAAGAAGAAGTTCTTGAACTATTGACTCATGGAATAACTTACAAAGGCGTAGCAAGCAAACTGTTTATCAGCGAAACAACAGTAAAAACCCACGTCAACAATATATTCCAAAAATTGCAGGTAAATGACAGAACTCAAGCTGTTCTTTATGCTCTGAACCATGGCATAGGCAACAGAAGAAAAGTAAAAGCCACAGCTTAAGTTCACTGATTACAAAAAATACGGCGGTAAGAGTAAAATGAAGAGACAATTCAAAACATACAAAGGATCTATATCTTCTCTTTTTCTCAACAAAGAGCCGAAAGTGTTTGCGAAACAGACCATCAAAGGTCTGTTTCGTGTGCTGCTTGAAACAACTATGGAACAAAATGAACAATCGACAGTCCTGTTCAAAAGCACTGAAACAAAAAATTTTTCAGGAGTCCTGAGCAGACTTGAACACAACAACAATATAGAAACTTTTTCTTACTGCAACAGCTTTCCATTCTCTTTCGAAACCGTCGAAATTCAAAACAAAAATCTCAAAGATGATGAATTTCTCATAATCTTATCTGAACGTTTTTCAATTTGCATATACTGGAAGGAAATTCAAAATAATATAGTTGAATTTTATTCATCTTTGAATGGAGAAGAAATTTTTTCAATAATCGAATATCTCCAAAATCAAAGCAAAAATCAAAAACTCGAAAATATTCTCTCCGGCTTGAAAATGGATAGAAGACAAAATAAAAATATAAACGATATCTTTTCAAAATTAATCGAATTGAACGACGAAGTAGAAAAAGAACTTATGTGTATGGATTTGAAAATAGATAACTCATCAAAAGATAACATGAGCTACTCAACCATTGCACACGAGCTGAGAACACCCATCAGCATAATAGACCTGAACTCAAATCTTTTGAAAAAATATTTCGATAAAAACATTTCTGATACAGAACTCAAAGAAAAAGCAGAAAATTTCTATCAGGCAATCCAAAAATCAATATTTTTGCTGAACGAAATTGCAAATAACCTCTCTGCTTTTTCAAAAGATTACAAACTGAATCTCTCAAAAGAAAATGTAGATAACGAGATAAACACTGCTATAAATATGCTCTCAGCACAAACAAAAGAAAAACAAATTGAAATAATCAAAACAAATGATTCAGGCATATCAGAGATAAAACTCGATAAAATAATGTTTTCAAGAGCACTCCTGAATCTCATAAAAAATGCTCTCGAAGCATCAAAAGAAAACGGAAAAATTTTCATAGAAATACTGAAAATTAAGGATTATCTCTTGATAAAAATAGAGGATAATGGAATAGGAATAAAAGAAGAAAATCAAAATAAACTTTTCACTCCGTTTTTCACAACAAAAAAAACAGGAACGGGCATCGGACTGTATGAATCACGAAAAATAATACAGGCTCACAACGGAGATTTGAAACTTATTTCAACAGGGGATACAGGGAGTACTTTCGGTATATTCTTACCGATAAACTAAACAACGGGAGGAGGTAACATATGGATTTCTTAACAGACAGAACTATGAATCTGACAGAGTTAGCCATGGACGGACTGATGGCAAGACAAAAAGTCATCGCAGCAAACATTGCTAATGCTGAAACTCCCGGATATCAGAGAAAAGATGTTATCTTTGAAGACCAGCTCGTAAAAATCATGCAGCAGGAAAACCTCAAAGAAAATATCAAAAAAGCAAACTCTTCAGGAATGCCTCTTCAGGTGCAGCACACATTTATCCCTGGAGGCAACCTCGATGTGAATACAAAAACTGTTCAGGCTATTCTTGCAAAAAATTCTTACGAAGACTTCAAACCGATGGCTGTTGATGACCTCAACGAACCGGTTACCGGAGATGGAAATAACGTCAACATAGAGCAAGAAATGGCTGAATTATCAAAAAATGCATCAAAGTTTATGGTTCTCTCTGAACTTGAGAGCAGAGCATTCACAAAATTATCAGACGTAATAAAGGGAGCACAATAGTATGAGTTTCAGTTCATTTGACATAAGCGCATCAGGTCTTCATGCTCAAAGACTCAGAATGGATACTATCTCGAGCAATATAGCAAACGTTAACACAACAAGGGATGAAAACGGAAATGTTAATCCCTACATCAAAAAGAATGTCGTCTTCAAAGCTGTCTACGACAAAGCGACATCAGGACCTGACTTCCCATTTGGTGGAGTCCATCCTGAATATAACAAAGAAACGGAATCAATGGGTCTCAAAGGAAGAATATCTTTTGACTCACGCAATGTATCAAACGGCGTAGAAGTCCAGCAAATAGAAGAAGATAAAGAACCCTACAAAATGATATATGACCCGAGCCATCCTGACGCCGATGAAGAAGGATATGTCAAAATGCCAAACATAAACGCCGTCACTGAAATGGTTAATCTTATGGTAGCATCAAGAGCCTACGAAGCAAACGTAACCGCTGCAGAAGCCGCAAAATCAATGATTAGATCGGCTCTGCAAATCTAGGAGATGAACAATGAACGACTTCAGCTATAATCCTATAGGAAATTATCAAAATATTTTCGACCAAAACCTAAGAGAAGTTAACAACAACACAAAACTTCTAGAAGGCGGCATCGAAAAATTTCAAATAGATCCAAACCTTATCTCTTCTGATAAGGAGCTTCAAAATGACCTGAATGAGCTGAACGCTGCAACTCAAACGGATAAAACCTGCGACTCCTTCGCCGATGCATTGAAAAAAAGTCTTGATGAAGTAACAGAACTAGATAAACAGGCAAATGCTGCAAAAGAAACTTTTCTTGCAGGCGGCGACATCGATGTCCACACGGTTATGATTGCATCACAAAAGGCAAACCTTAGTTTGCAGATGGCAATGCAGGTGCGCAATAAAGCAATTCAGGCTTATAACGAGATTTTCAGGATGAGTGTTTGATTAACATTTTTTACATTTTTGAAAGATTATTCATTTATTTGTAGAATTAAACTAGACTGTTTTAGAGGTAAATAAATTGGGGAACTACTTAAAACTACTGCTATATGATATAAAACGTATTTGGACTGGACTTGATTTTACTCAAAAAATCATAATCTCAGCTCTTATTGTTATAACTGTTTTCGCAGGCGCATATTTCGCCGGCAAAGCAACAGAACCGAACTGGTCTGTGCTCTACAGCGATTTGAACGAACCTGATGTTGTCGCTATTGTCGAGAACCTCAAAAAAGGCGGCTATCCTTACAAACTCAGCGATGATAAAAAAGCAATCTTTGTCCCTGCCTCTGTAAAAGAAGACCTTAGACTGATGATTGCCGAAAACGATATCATTCAGGACAGCAACCCCGGTTTTGAACTTCTAGATAAAATGAACTTCGGAGCAACTGATTTCCACAACAAAATGACACGTCAAAGAATATTTCAGGGTGAACTTACAAGAACAATAGAAAGAATCAGCGGAATAAGAAAAGCCCGTGTCCAAATAGCTGAGCCTGAACGCTCAGTGTTCGAAGACAACGATGAATCTCCATCAGCCTCTGTAATGCTTGTTCTCGAACCGGGTTATAGATTGAAAACACCTCAGGTTACAGCAATTAAAAACCTCGTAGCATACTCTGTTCCGAGATTGAAACCTGAAAAAGTATTCATAACCGACCAGAACGGAAACAACCTCTCAGAAGACTTGAGCAAAAACTCAACAGACATCGAAAGTTATAAAACAAACTACGAAGAAAAAACAGCAAAGAAAATTACGGAAGTCCTCGAACAAATAGTAGGCAGAGGAAACGTAAACGTACAGGTTTCTGCTGAAATGAACTTCGACTCTGCAAGAGCAACCATCGAAACATACAAACCAATAAACGAAGATGGAGCGGGAGTTCTTACTTCTTCTCAAACAGAGCAGGAAATCTATGAAAACGGCGCAAACAGAGTTATCGTCAAAAAAGAAAATGAAAACGGCGAAGAAGAAGTCGTAGAAGATGAAACAACAAAAGACGAAAATAAGAAAACAAAACGTCTTAACTACCAGAAGACAAAAGCCTATAACAACTACAACGTCTCAAAAGAAATAAGACAGGTCGTCTATGCCCCTGGAGAAGTAAAAAGACTTACTGTAGGTATCGCATTGAATAAAGTTCTTACAAGCACAGAAAAAGAAGAACTCACAAACCTTATCGCATCATCAGGCGGTGTAAACTTCGAAAGAGGTGACGTCATCAACATAACAAGCATGCAGTTCGCTCAAACAGATGCTGAAAATCAGGCAAAATTGCTCGAAGAAGTTCAAAAACAATCAATGACGGATATGATTGTCGGCAAACTCGCTCCGATGGCAGTAATCCTCATCCTCGGAATAACAGCTCTCGTTATCATCAACAACATGATTAAAAAGCCGCTCGAAGGATACGAAGTTACTGCAGGCTCTTCTTCAAAATCCTTCCCTGAAATTGGAACCGATGAGGATGCAGCCGGTCTGCTTGATATAGAAATGCCTCCGTTGATTGAAACAAAACTCGATCCTCAGCTTGAAAAAATGAAAACGGAACTGAATGATATGATTCTTTCTGATCCTGCTGACGCTGCAAGACTTATATTAACCTTCATCAAAGAATAATAAGGAAATAAAACCAAAATGGCTGCTATAAAACAACTTAACTTATCTAATATGAACGCAACCCAAAAGGTCGCTGCACTCTTAATCGTCCTTGGTCCAAAAGCCGCAACGGAAATTTTGAAAAATATTCCTGATGAAGACCTCATTGAACAAATTACTCTTGATATCGCAAATCTGAATAAAGTTCCGATGGAAACCCTAGACCAGATACTCGAAGAGTTTTATTCTATCTTTCAGGCAAGCGGATTTATCTCAAGAGGCGGTATTGATTATGCCAAAATCCTCCTCGAAGAAGCCTATGGACCAGATAAAGCAAGCAATATTCTGGATAAACTGGTAACAATACTCAACAGCACTCCGTTTCAGTTCTTTAACGACGCCGATGCCCAGCAGCTTGCAACATCATTCCAGAACGAAAACCCTCAGCTTATTGCGCTGATTCTCGCTTATCTTAAACCTGAAAAATCAGCAGCCGTCCTAAACTTTTTACCGCCGGAGGTGCAAACGGCCGTTGCTTTCAAAATTGCAGAGATGGAATCAACAAACCCTGAGATTATTGCTGATATAGAAAAAATCGTCGAAAATAAATTCTCATCAGTTGTTATTCAGGACTTCTCAAAAGCAGGCGGCGTAGAATCTCTTGCAACTATCCTTAACCGTGTAGACCGCGCTACAGAAAAGAAAATTATGGAATCTATCGAAGCAAGAGACAAAGACCTTGTAGAACAAATCAAAGACCTGATGTTCGTATTCGAAGATATCGTAAAACTCGAAGACAGAGCTATTCAGCGTATACTTAGAGAAGTCGATAATAAAGACCTGGCTATGAGCTTGAAAGGCTCTAATCAGGAAGTTAAAGATAAAATCTTCAAAAATATGTCAGAAAGAGCAAGAACAATGCTTACTGATGATATGGAATATATGGGACCGGTTCGTGCAAAAGACGTTCAGGAATGTCAATCAAAAATTGTCGGAATAATAAGAATGCTCGAATCCTCAGGAGAAATCGTTGTTCTCAGATCCGGCGTGGAGGATGAATATATTGAGTAGAATCAAAAGTTCTGATATAAAATTAGGAGACTCTTTTGTCTTCGGAAAACAAGAAGAAAAAATAGAAAAAATTGATATAACCGATAAAAACTTCCTCTCCTCGCTTTCTGATGAGATGCAGGCTGGCATCCAGAAAATTCTTGATAACGCAAGCAAAGAAGCTTCTCAAATCATAGAAAATGCGAAAATAGAAGCAGAAAAGCTGAAACAAACAGCCTATGTCGAAGCCTCTGAAAAAGGATACAACGAAGGCTTCGATAGAGGAGAGAAAGACGGACTCAATAAGATAAACTCTGAGCTTACTCAAAAAATACAGCATTTTGAAGAATTTATCGAACTGGTCATGAAATCAAAAAATAATATTTATAAAGAAGCGCAGGAAGAACTTCTTGAGTTCGTTGTCACAATTGCAGAAAAACTCACCTGCGATAAACTGAAAGAAAACAAAAACCTGCTTCTGAACCTCATCACAGAAGCGAGCAGCGAGCTTAAAGAAAAAGAAAACCTCACCATAACAGTCCATCCTTCAATGGCAAGAAATCTCTACTCAATCACCGATGAACTCAAAAAAAGAATTCTCAGCCTGAAAAATATAAAAATTCTTGAAGATAAAATGCTCGCAGAAGACGGACTGATAATCGAAACAGAAGAATCAAGAATAGATGCAAGCTTCAGAACAAGAGTGGAGGAAATCCTTAAAGCGCTGAAAAAAGAAGCTCAAACAACAAGAATTATCCCCGATAACTTGGAAATACTTGAATAAAATGACAACTCTCTGCAACCTCGACAAATTCATAAATACAGTCAAAAATCTTCCCTCAGGAGAAAAAGTAGGAAAGGTTCTCCGCATAATCGGTCTTGTTATCGAAGCTGACGGCCCTGAGGCAAGTATCGGTGATTTGTGCTATATCTTCAACTCAATGAACGACAAACCTGTTTTTGCAGAAGTTGTCGGATTTCAGGAAAAGAAAATTCTTCTTATGCCTCTTGGCAGTATGGAAGGACTGAAACCTGGCGCAATCGTCACCAATACAAAAGAATCAATGAAAATCAAAGTCGGTGATATGCTCCTTGGCAGAGTTCTTGACGGTCTTGGAGAACCGATTGACTCAAAAGGAGAGATAAAATCAAATATTTACTACAGCACATCTCAAAAAATATCAAACCCTCTGGTCAGAAAACCTATAGATGAAGTCATAACTCTTGGCATCAGGTCGGTTGATGCGTTTTCTACTGTTGGAAAAGGGCAAAGAATGGGTATATTTGCAGGCAGCGGAGTCGGGAAAAGCACCACAATGGCAATGATGGCTCGCAACACCGATGCAGATGTAAATGTCATCGCCCTAATCGGAGAAAGAGGACGTGAAGTCAGGGAGTTTATTGAAAAAACTCTCGGAGATGACGGTTTGAAACGCTCGGTTGTCGTTGTTGCAACATCTGAGCAGCCTTCTCTTGTAAAAATTAAAGCAGCCTTCGTTGCAACCACCATAGCAGAATATTTTAGAGATCAGGGAAAAGACGTTCTTTTTATGCTCGACTCAGTCACCCGTATAGCCATGGCGCAGCGTGAAGTCGGTCTTGCTATAGGTGAACCTCCTGCAACAAGAGGCTACACTCCATCAGTATTTGCTCTTATGCCCAAAATTCTTGAAAGAACAGGTACATCTGATAAAGGAACCATAACAGGGCTATACACGGTTCTCGTCGAAGGTGATGATTTCAATGAGCCGATATCAGATACAGTCAGGAGCATACTTGATGGACACATTATGCTATCAAGAGAGCTTGCGCATAAAAATCATTATCCTGCCGTTGATGTCTTGCAGAGTATCAGCCGTGTTATGTCAGAAATAGCGACACCTGAGCACAAAAAAGCAGCAGGCGACATGAGAAATCTCCTCTCAGTGTACAACAAGAACGCTGACCTCATTAACATAGGAGCTTATGTAAGAGGCAGCGACAAAAACGTCGATAGAGCACTCAGGCTTATGGATGACATAAATTCCTTCCTTCAACAAACAATTGATGATAAAACAGATTTTGACTCTACAATAAAAAGACTTATGGAGATTTCAGCAAAACAATGATACCGACATATGATACACCGATAAAAGGATTAAATCTAAATAACAAACAACTTACCGAAGATGAGAGAACTCTCACATTCACCTCGCAAAAACAGAACTTTGTCCTTGCTCAGGAGATATATTCATCAAAAGACGGAGTTATCCCTGAAATTTTGAAAGATAAAATAAACACACCGCTAGCTGATGCAATTTCAGCCAAAAACAACAACGCAGATATGCTGAGTTACAAAATTAATGTTGAAAAGATTGAGAATAAACAAAAATTTCTCAACGAGCAAACAGATATTATCTCAAAAATCATCAAAGAAACAAAGCTTCCAATCATAATCTCAACTCTTTCAACAACAGAAAATAAACTTAATATCATTCTGCATCTTGCAAAAACAGTACAATCACCGCTTATTTTCGCAGGAATAGAAGAAGCGAACTACAAGGAAATAATCCCGCACCTGATTGATACAAAACATCTCATCATCGCAAGAACACCCATCGATATTAACCTGACAAAAGAACTCAATATCCTGATAAGAGATATGGGATTTTCTCTCGACAGATTGATAATAGACCCGACAGCTGCAGCACTCGGATATGGTCTTGACTACGCTTACAGCATAATCGAACGCATCAAATTTGCAGCCCTGAACGGTGATACAACTCTCAATCTCCCGATAATCTCCATGTGCGCCGAAGAAGTTTATCGAGCAAAAGAAACAAAATCAGAAGACTTCCCTGAAAGCTGGGGTAATCTCAAGGACAGAGCTTTGATATGGGAGCTTTCAACAGCATCGGCATTAATCTCTGCAGGCGCAAATATAGTTACTCTTGCAAATCCAAAGAGCATAGAATATTTCAACAAAGTTTTCAAGGAGCAATAAGACCATGGCATTAACAGCACTTCAAATATTCAAATACCTTCCAGGCGGGCTGAAACAAGAAAACGCAAACTGCAAAAAATGCTCATGCCCGACATGCATGGCTTTTGCAATGAAACTTGTTAAAAATCAGGTATCGCCTGATACCTGCCCTTATATTTCTGAAGAAGCAAAAGCACTGTTATCAGAATCATTCAAAAAGCCGCAGAAAGAAATTCAACTAGGAACAACAAACCCTCTAAAAATAGGCGGAGAAAATGTTCTGTTCAGACATGAGAAAAAGTTCATCAACCAGACAACAATAGCAATCAGAGTTTCATCATCAGAAAACTACAAAGAAAAACTCCAAAAAATCAAAAATTATTCAATTGAACGGGTAGGAGAAACTTTTGGAATTTCTGCAATCAACATAGTCGAAGATGACCCTCAAAAATTCGAAGCCCTGATTGCAGAGGCAGAGTTCCTTGATTTTCCGATTATTGCAACCACAACAACAGAAGATGGGACAAAAAAAGTTATAGAAAAACTGAAACATAAAAAATTCCTTCTAGATAATGAAACAAACAAAGATAAAGACCAGCCTTTTGTTATAAACGGAAGTTCAACCTCCGATTTCGAGAAAAAAACAGAATCGCTTTTGAAAGAAGGCATTGAAAACATCGTCCTGAATATAGATGAGTCAAATATTCTAAAAGCGGCATCATTGCTGACAGAAATCAGATATGAAAGTATCCAGAACAAAAAAGAAACCCTCGGTTTTCCGACGATGATAAAATTATCTGAGAGTTCTGATAAATTCGAACTCTCAATCCTATCATCAGTATTCCTCTGCAAATATGCAAACATAATAGTCCTTCCTGATATTTCGCCTGAAGTACTCTCATCTCTTCTTACCCTGAGGCAGAGCATATTCATCGATCCGCAGGTTCCTCTTCAGGTCAAACCGGGGCTGTACGAAATCGCAGACCCGAAAGAAGACTCTCTTGTTTTTGTCACAACAAATTTTGCCCTAACTTATTTTGCGATGAGAAATGAACTTGAAAGCTTAAATCTGCCTTCTTATCTGCTCATCACCGATGCTGACGGCATGAGCGTGCTCACAGCCTGGTCTGCCTCAAAACTTACGGGAGAAACTATCGCAAAAGCAGTGAACACAAGCGAGCTAGAGAAAAAAATAAACCATAAAAACATCATCATCCCGGGATTCGTTGATGTTTTGAAAGAAGAAACAGAAGAAGAACTACCGGGGTGGAAAGTTATTGTCGGCTGCAATGAAGCATCTGACCTGAGAAAAGTACTGCCATCTCTGCAGCAGCAGGTAAAATAACCAAAAAGGACCTGAAATAAAATTGCACTAACTAATTATGTATTTTATACATTTTAAGTTAAAATAGTATATAGGAAGAAATCAAAAATTCATATTGGACAACAGGGGAATTCTGGAATGATAAGAAGAGTTATAATTTTCATATTGGCTTTGATAGGGCTAATTCTTTCTATCAAGCTGACACAGGTTTATATAAATGCAAATTTCGTAGTAGGTGCACCGCCTAGTTTTTGCACTATCAATAATGTCATAAACTGCGATGGAGTTGCCCAATCTCAATATTCGATGTTTATAGGCATACCTCTTTCCCTGTGGGGAATTTTTCTTTATTTATTCTTGATTTTTCTGACTTTTATAGACAAAATATCAAACATAAAAATTTTCAATTTTATGAAAGCCTGCAAAAATCCAATGGATTATGTCTTTGATTTTTCTCTGCTCGCTTTCTTTATCTCAATCGGACTAGGAGCACTTTCTTATTTTGTAATCCATAAAATCTGCACTCTATGCTGCGGAACATATGTTGTCAACGGTTTGATAGCTCTCACATCAGGATGGGGGAGAAATATTTTCAAATCTATCAAAACAGGCTTCGAAGACCTTGGAGAATTTCTCAAAGATAACTTCAACAAAAAGCTGTTTGCAGCAGCAGTTGTCTTCTTCCTGATTTTTGTTCTTTTGATAAACCAATATGAAATCTTCAAACCGACAAGACCTGATATACAAAAAGCTGCAACTCCGGCTATCCTGTTAGTAAAAGGCAATACTCTCGGAGATGAAAACGCAAAAGTTGTTATTCATGAATATACTGATTATATGTGCCCGTTCTGTGCCGTTTTCAATATCCAGCTCCATGAACTCGTATCAAATGTTGACAACGTCAAAATAATCCACCACCATTTCCCTCTCGATAAAGAATGCAACAGATTGCTGACAAGCGATTTCCATATCGGTTCTTGTCTTGCTTCAAGATTTGCAATAGCCGCAAAAAAACAGGGAAAATTCTGGGAATATTCTTCTTTGCTATTTGATAATAACGACGAAATATTCACGGAAGATAAATTGATTGAACTCGGAAAACAGGCCGGACTTAATGTTCATCAGCTCAAGCATGATGCTTACTCAAAAGAAGTAGAGGAAGACCTTCAAAAAGATATCGAACAGGCTATCAAAATGGGACTCAACGCTACACCGGTATTCGAAATTAACGGAAGAATTTATCAGGCGCTGCCAGAATATAGCCAGCTTGAGGAGCTGGTTCTCAAAAACGGAGGAACGCTGAAAAAAGCGGATTATGCACACACCCATGACTAAAAAACTGCTCCTCCACACCTGCTGCGCACCATGCGTCAGCTATTCGATAGAAAAAATTAAAGAGATGGGATATTCACCTGCGATTTATTTTTTCAACCCGAATATCCACCCAATGGAAGAATATGAAAAACGCCGAGATGAACTCATCGAGTTTTCAAAGAAAAAAAATTATGAACTGATTATTGAAGACAGCGGCTTTGATGACTGGCTCAAAAAAACAGAAGCCTATGCTCAGGAACCTGAACGGGGAGCAAGATGTTCAGTATGCTTTGATATCAGACTCAGACAAACAGCAAAATTTGCAAAAGATAACGGCTATCCTTATTTTTCCACCTCGCTCACCATCAGCCCGCATAAGTCATATAAAGTTATATCTGAAATAGGGAACAAACTGGCAGAAGAGTTTTCTCTATCCTATGTTGATGTTGATTTCAAAAAAAATGACGGATTCAAAAAAAGCCTCGAAATATCAAAAGAATACAACTTGTTCAGGCAAAACTACTGCGGGTGTAAATACTCTATAAGAAAAAGTTAACAATAGATTATCTTTTGAGATATTTTTTGTCGTTTATTATATAATGATGTAAGTTAATTTGTTATATAAAATTTCAAGGAGCATAATTAATCAATGAGAATAGGTATTCCACGAGCATTAAGTTTTTACAACTACTATCCCTTCTGGCATGGTTTTTTCACAAATTTGGGATTTGAAGTTGTTTTATCAGGCAAAACAACAAAAAGCATAGTATCTTCTGGAAGCGCTCTTGTTGTTACTGAAACCTGTCTGCCTGTCAAAATCTACGTCGGGCATGTTCTTGATTTGCTCCAGAACAAAAAAGTAGACGCAATCTACACTCCAAGCATTCAATCAATAGACTACAAAATCTACAACTGCTCAAAAATCAGAGGGTTGCCTGACCTTATCAGAAATGTCATCAAACAGGATTTCCTGCTGATAGAACCGACTCTTGATAAATCAGATAAAGATAAAACCTTCTATGATTACCTCGAAGAATCGGTTAAAGACCTTGGAATTACCGATAAAGAAGCAATCAAAAGAGCGTCAAAAGTAGGCTGGAAAGCTCAGAATAACTTCAATATGATGATACACTCGGGCGTAAGCTTCGAAAAAGCTCTGAGATACGCTATCGAAGGCAAAGTCGTTATCCTCAAAGAAGAAGAGGAATATCCGATAAACGTCGCTGTAATCTCACATGGTTACAATCTGCATGACGACCACTCAAGTATGAAAATTCTCTCAAAATTGAATAAACTTGGGGTAAAAACTTATACAGCTGACAGATTAACTCAAGAAGAGATGAAAGAAGGCTTCAGAAATCTCGAAACGGATATCTACTGGGCAAATGAATATGAAATGACCGGAGCAGCAGGCTACTACATGAAAGATGACCACATCGACGGCGTTATCACAGTAACAGCCTTTGGGTGCGGTCCTGACTCAATTATGATTGAAAGAATGACCCGTTTTTCAAAAAAATTCGGCAAACCTCTTCTTAACCTGACAATCGACGAACACACGGGAGAAGCCGGCTTCATCACACGTCTTGAAGCATTTACCGATATGCTCTTCAGAAAGAAACGACTCAACCTCACACAGTCTTTTGACAAAGAATTCAAAGCAAAAGACGAAAAACCTGAAAAGAAAACAAACAAATATAAAATAGCAATAAATATCTAAGCAAACAAAAAGCTCTGTTTAATAACAGAGCTTTTTTCTAAGACTTTCTTCTCAAATCATCCAGATATTTTTTCACATCCTGAGATAAATTCACATTCTGCACAGTGAAATTATAAAGATTCATATTCGCAAGCATATCCTGCTCCTGCAGCAAATCTCTTGATGGACGCTGTGCCTGAACATCAGATTTTACATGTTCAAATTCTGATGTTGACCTCGATAAAAGATTTCTAACTATTTGATCAACACTACTCACCCCCGGCATGGAATACAATGCAGCCATCTCAGATACAGGCATCCCGTAAGGAAGCGAGTACATCCACTTGAGCGTATCTTTATCCCTCTGAGTCACGTTATAAACCCCGAACTGATGAGGAACATACATTATATCATTCTTATATGGACTATGCTGCAACCCTAAAGCATGACCTATCTCATGGACAATCGTGTGCATAACTTCATTTTGGTCTTGGTATTTTGCATGCAAAATACCATCGGATAAACCAATCTCTACCTCAGCAGAATAAAGCCTGTTTTGCTTATCATAGTTGAAATAACACATCCCTAAAGCTTTCCTGTCAACTCTCTTCCAGCTTATATTAATCTGCGACTCATGCAGCGTGCTGACTATTCTGAAAGAAACTTTTCCCCCTGTCGCCTTGCTCCACAAATCAAAAGCATCCATAACCATCTGTTTATAAGTATAAACATCGCTTCCCTTAGCTTTATACCACTGAAAAGGCGCAATATATACAGTCAGAGGCATACAACTGTCAGGCCAGCGCATGAGAGTATTATTTTTCAGGCAATAATCTAAATATGTAACATTTTCCATTTTATTAAATTCTTGTCTTACGCATACGATATGTTTATTCTATTATTATAATAAATAATGCAAAATAAAAAAACTGGAGGAGATTAAAAAAATGTTTAACATAGCAAAAGTAATGCAACAAGCTCAAAAAATGCAAAAACAAATGGAAAACGTTCAGGAAGAACTCAAAAATACGGAAGTATTAGGCTCTTCTGGCGGCTCGCTTGTCGAAGTAAAAGCAAACGCTCAGGGCGCTTTCCTCGGTATAAAAATTAAACCTGAAGCAATCAATCCTGACAATCCTGAATCTGTAGACAGAGAAACAATCGAAACTCTTGAAGACTTGATTTCTTCTGCTATTATCGATGCTTCTGAAAAAGCGGCAAAAATATCAAAAGAAAAACTTTCTCCCATCTCAAATCAGATTAATGCAATAACTGGCGGCTTCGGCGGCGGAATAGGAAAGTTTCTGTAAACCATGGAATATACAAAACCACTGGCACAACTGATAGACCAATTCCAGAAACTACCCGGGATAGGTCCGAAATCAGCGCAGAGAATGGCGTTTTTTATGCTCAAAATGCCTCTTTCGGAAGTTGAAAAATTTGCAACAACCCTGATTGAAGCAAAAAAGCAAATAAAATACTGCCATATCTGCTTCAATATGTCATCTCAAGACCCATGCGAAATTTGTTCTTCGCATAAAAGAACAAAAGATACAATCTGTGTCGTTGCAGAAACAAAAGACCTCACTGCAATCGAAAAAACACATGAGTTCAAAGGTGTCTATCATGTGCTGCAGGGACTTATATCCCCTATCGATGGAATTACGCCCGAAGATTTGAGAATAAAAGAACTACTCCAAAGAGTTGCTGATGATGAAGTCAAAGAAGTTATCTTCGCTATTAATCCTTCTGTAGAAGGTGATGCGACAACACTCTATTTGAGCAAACTTCTCAAACCTTTCGGAGTAAAACTCACAAGAATCGCCTTCGGATTGCCTATTGGCTCTGAACTTGAATATGTTGATGAGCTGACACTAGCCCGGGCAATGGAAGGAAGAAGAGAAATCTGAATTTGAAACATTAAGTTTTTTTTAATTCTTAAGGCTTTTTCTCAATTCTTTAGGTACAATATTAATATACGATTTCATATTATATGAAAAGAGGGCGTAATAATGAAACAAGATAATAATCCGTTTTCCGAAGAAAACAAAAATACTGAAGAAAACACAAACAAAAAAACAGACGAACAAAACGCAGAAAAAGCTGAAACTTCAACCGATTCTGCAAAATCTGAAGAAACTGAAAAGCTGAAAAAAGAACTCGAAGAACTCAACAGCCTTTATATAAGAATGGCTGCCGATTTTGATAACTACAGAAAACGTCAGGCACAGGAAAGAGAATCTCTACTCAAATACGGTAAAGAAGACACTCTCAAAAAACTCCTCCCTCTTCTTGATACCTTTGATAGAGCGCAAAAATGCTTTGATGAAGAAACAGAAATTTCAAAAATTAAAGACTGCGTGGACGTAATCTACAAACAGCTTTCTGATACTGTGGATAAAATGGGACTCAAAGTTATAGATACAAAAGACCAGAAATTTGACCCGAACTTCCATGAAGCTGTCATGCAAACACCGACATCAGATTATGAAGAAAATACAATCATAGCAGAACTCCAGAAAGGATACAGACTCGATGACAGAGTGATAAGACCGGCTATGGTTAATGTAGCAACCGAACAATAAAGGTAAAGTAAAAAACAATGTCTGCCAATTATTATGAAATATTAGAAATAGAGAAAACAGCAACAAAAGAAGAAATAAAATCAGCGTTCAGGAAAAAAGCAATCAAACTCCATCCTGACGTCAACAAAGCACCTGATGCCGAAGAAAAATTCAAAGAACTCGGCAAAGCATACGAAGTTCTGATGGATGACGAAAAAAGAGCTATGTATGACCAATATGGAGAAGAAGGACTTGCAGGAGCAGGTTATGCACAGCAGGGACCTTTTGATTTCGGTTTTGGCGGGCTTGATGAGATATTCTCATCCTTCTTCGGCGATATGGGAGGTTTTTCTTCACGCAGAGTCGACCCGAATGCTCCTCAAAGAGGAAGCGACCTGAGCTACCAGCTTGAAATAGACTTCGAAGAAGCAATTTTCGGCGCCGAAAAAGATATTCCCCTTGAACACCTTGAACCCTGCAAAGTGTGTTCAGGAAGCGGGGTAGAAGCGGGGTACAAAAAAGAAACCTGTACAACCTGCAAAGGAAGCGGACATATCAAAAAAGTATCACGGACTATTCTCGGAAATATTACGCAAATAGTTCCCTGCCCGAATTGTTCAGGAACAGGGCAAATGAATCCTCATCCCTGCAAAAAATGCAAGGGAAGCGGACAGAGCATGGCAAAGAAAACAATCTCAATAAAAATCCCTCAAGGCATCGATACAGGTATGAAAATGCGTGTATCTCAAGAGGGCGACTGCGGCAAAAACGGCGGTCCTTCAGGAGATTTATTCGTATTCATCAGAATTAAACCTCACAAAATTTTCCAGAGAAATAATATAAATTTATTCATAAATTACCCGATTAGCCTTGCTCAGGCGGCATTGGGTGACGAAGTTGACATCCCGCTCCCGGGGGATAGATTAACAAAACTGAAAATTCCCTCTGGCATACAGGATGGCGACACACTGAAAATTAAAGGAGAGGGCGTTCCATATCTTAACAATCCGACCCAAAAAGGTGATATTTTTGTTAAAATAAAACTGTTGACTCCAAAGAAAATATCTCAGGAAGAAGAAAAACTCTACAGACGGCTTCTTGAAATAGAAAAACAGTCAAAAGAAAAACAAAGCGAGTCGCTGCTGAGCAAGTTTAAAGAGGCTATAAGTCGTTAAAATATGAAAAAACTCCTGCTAAATATCTTTTTGATTCTTTCATTTCTGCTCCTGCCTGCCACTATGGCTTTTGCAACAAAGATACCTGATGGAGTGCTGAAAGAACTGAAAAAAGATTTCCCCGGAGTAAACGTGCGCTTTGACGGTTTTATCGAATTGCCTGATAAAACCCAGTACCTGCCGGTATTTCCTGTTAACCTCATCAAAAGCAGCGGGCCGGTAAAAATAAAACAAACAATACCTGCAAACACTCCGCTCAAAAATAAACCTGATATGATTCTTTTTGATAACAACTTTGCGCTGTTGAAAATTATCAAATCTCCAAACTCAAAACCGACAGTAATAGATGACAATAACATGCCGCTGACGGTAAAACTAGGCATCCTTCCTCAGGATTTGCTCGTTCCTGAAAACCTTGTAATTCCAGAAAGCCTGAGAGTTATTCTCGGAGATTTGGTTATACCAATCAAAGAAAGACCTGATGAATTCAAAACTTTCAACGACTTCGATGAATTCTTCAACATAAACAAAAAACCGTCAACAACAAAAACTCCGGTCAAAAAGCTCCCGTCCATTTTCGCAAACACAGCACCAGAGGTGAAAGAAAAAGCTTATTACATTACAAACCTTGAAACAAACAGCGTGCACATAGTTAACCCTGAAACAGGACGTGACCTCTATCAAATTCCCGTAAAATCAATTCCTACGGATATAGTTCAGACACCTGATGAAAGATATCTTCTCGTATCAACTATTGCCTCAAACAAATTATATATTATAGACCTGCTCCAGAACAGAATGATTAAAGAAATAGAAATAGGTCAATATCCATCTTCAATAGCCATAGATTCGCTGAATAAACTTGCATATGTATCAAACAAAAACTCATCAACAATAAGCGTAATAGACCTCTCGGAAATGGAGCTGATAAACACATATACAGTAACAGGTCGCCCATCAAAGATGATTTTATCCTACGACAGAAAAAAACTCATCTACGCCGATTCTGTCTCCGGTAAAGTATATGAATACATTCTCGATGATACAATGAAAGACGAAGAAAGAAATAACTACATCACTCAAATTTCTTCGCTCTCAAAATTCCTTGAGCAAAATAACCTGCTTTATATAATCAACAGAAACAAGAATCAGATGGATATTTTCAGCATAACAACCAAAAAGCCTGTAATATCAATCCCTGTCGGAGAAAAACCTGTTGATATAGCCCTCATAGGCTCTGAAGCTTATGTTCTGAATGCAGAATCAGACTCGGTGAGCGTAATTGATATAGCTGCAAATCAAAAAATAAAAGACGTTCCTCTATCTTCAGGAGGGTTCCCGAGAAGAATCACAGTTCTCCCTTCTGCGACAAGAGCATTTATCACAAGTGCAAATATCAAAGAATATATCCTTCTCGATTTGCAAAAAGATATTGTCCTCAAAAAATATCCTATAGATATCAGCATAAACAAAGTTATCGTATCAAAAAAATATAAGTAAACAGGCAAAAAATGGACGAAAAAACAGAAAGCAAACTGCACGAACTCGAACAAACACGAAAAGAATTCTGGAATATTGCAAGAGAAAGCGCCGAGTTAATCTTCAAATATATTACTGAAAACAACTACAAAAATATATTCGAAATAGGCACTTCAAACGGTTATTCGACAATCTGGCTAGCTATGGCGGCAAAACAGACAGGGGGGCATATCACATCTTTTGAATTCTGGGAAAAACGAATTGTCCTTGCCGAAGCCAATCTCGAATATTGTTCGCTGAGAGAATATGTCGACATAATTCAAGGTTCTGCACTTGACTCCCTCAAAAAAATCGATAAAACAACCCCTCTTGATTTTGTTTTGATTGATGCAAACAAAAAAGAATACATAAAATACTTCGAACTGCTCCATCCGATGCTCAAACCGGGCGGCATGTTCGTTGCAGATAATGTCATATCTCACAAAAAATCAGTTCAGGAATTTCTTGACGCAGCAGAAAATCATCCTGACTACAAAACACACTATGTTGAATATGACGGTGGATTATTGGTTGGTGAAAAAATAAAATAAGGCGGTGTTATTATGCTAAAAGAAAAAGCGGTTGAAAATTTTTTGAAAAAAGGTTACTCTTGCTCCGAGTCAGTTGCACTGGCTGCTTATGAATGCGGATTAACAAAAGAAAACCTGCTCACGATTGCAGGCTCGTTCTCAGGGGCAATGTCATCAGGCTGCCTTTGCGGTGCCGTTGCTGCAAGCCAGCTTGTCATAGGTCACCGTTACGGAAGAGAAAACGCTTATAACTCAACTGAAAATGTCAGAGCAATTGCAAAAGAACTTATAGACAGATTCAAAGCAAAACACAAAGTAACCTGCTGTCGTGTGTTGACTGCCAACTTCGATTTTCACTCTCCCGAGAGAAAACAGCACTGCTCAACGATGGTTGCTGACTGCTGCGATATTCTCGAAAGTCTAATCAAAGAAATCGAAGAGAAAAAAACAACTGTATAGCTATTTGATTATTGCCTTGAGTTTTTGAACATTAGACTCTGCAGCAGGATATTTTCCTGCAAACAGCTCTCCTACCCAGTCTGGAGTAGTTAGTTTTTCATACTCATGAATAATGTATATATTATTATTTAATTTTTCACTGGGAGCCGAGGCATTATTCTGGTCTAAAAAAATTATCGAAAAATTATCTTTTCTTAATTTTTTCAGTACAGCAAGCAGCCTTTCAAAATCAACCGTATCTCTTTTTAGACCATTAAACAGAAAATATATATGTTTTTTTGATTTCAAATATTTGGAAAAATTTTTTATACGTTTTTTATATCTATTAATTAACTCATCCTTACTCAAAAAAGAATCATGGAGATATCGAATTTTGTAGATATTGTTAAAATAAAAATTATCTTCACCCATTTGAATATCATCAAAATAATGTTCAAAATTCCGTTCCAAACAGTTCAAAACATCACCAAATGAACTACACAAAACATTATCAAAAGGACAACTGAGTTCACCGTACATTTTTCTTGGTTTCAAACCGGCATATGTAGCTATTACTCTAGGATAACAGTTGAAACCAAGGGGAATAATTTTGTAATCCATTTTTTTATATCTGATAAATTCAGTTATTGAAAAATCAGAATAACGCCTGCGAAAATCTTTCCTCTTTTTTGAAGAAAAAATGAAGAATGACAAAACTTTTAAGACGGTGCGATGTATGTATGTATGTATGTATGTATGTATCTGAGTCATATATATAAAACTAATTATTTTAAAAAATCATTTTAAGAATAACAAAGTCCTCAATAATTTGTCAAATTGTACTCATCTAGTGCTCTTTTTGTATCAAATCCTGCTTTTTTGTAAGAGATTCTTCGCCCTTCAGGCTCAGAATGACGTAGCCCACAAGTCCGTCACTCCGAGTGCAGTGAAGAGTTTTTGACTTTCAGAATGGCAGCGGGGGCATTATTTTATTTTACAAATCCCTCTGTTCAGGTTAGAGTAATAATAGTTAGAAATTTGAGAGAGAAATTTATGAGTGTTTTGGATAAAATTTTAACCCCGATAGGTATGTGGATAGAGCATACAATCAGCGATATGGGACCTGCCGGTGTTGCTTTATTGATGGCAATAGAATCCTGCAACATCCCGCTTCCAAGCGAGGCAATTCTTCCTTTTGCAGGATATCTCGTGAGCAAGGGTGTTATGTCTATTCATACAGCTGCATTTGCAGGTGCTTTCGGATGCGTAATCGGTTCTGTTCCTTCTTATTTCCTCGGATATTTCGGAGGAAGACCGTTTGTTGAAAAATACGGGAAATGGTTTCTAATCAGCAAAAAAGATATCGAACTTGCAGATAAATGGGCCGAAAAATGGGGAGATATGGCATTTTTTATATGCAGGATGCTGCCTGTTGTCAGGACATTTATTTCTCTTCCGGCAGGCATTTTGAAGGTAAATCTTCCGAAATTCCTCACACTGACCTTCCTCGGGTCTTTGATATGGAGTTATCCGCTTGTTTATGTAGGTATAAAATTCGGCGAACACAGGGAAAAATTCAGCGCAATATGGCATCAGTTTGATATTCTTATTGTTGCTGTATGCGTTTTGTTATTCGGATATTATTTGTATCACCACTTCAAGAATTTGAAAGAGTCATAAGACAACACAGATAAATAAAAATCCCCTCATTCATAAGATGAGGGGATTTTTTACTAAATCACATTAAATCAGGCATTTACCCGTCCGTACATATCCTCAAAACGAATAATATCTTCTTCCGAGATGATATCACCTTTTTGAACTTCGAGAATTTTCAGAGGTTTCTCAAAAGGATTTTGAAGGGAATGTTTTTCTTTCACAGCGATATCTATGCTATCACCAGCTTCGAGAATAAATTCTTCTTCGCCTTTAATCACCTTTGCCCGCCCTTCAAGCACGACCCAGTGCTCTGAACGGTGGTTGTGCAGCTGCAAGCTGAGTTTTGCATCAGTGTTGACCTGAATAACTTTTGTCAAAAATCCTTCACCTTCATTCAACACAGTGTAATATCCCCATGGGCGATAAACCGTTTTGTGATAAGAGCAAAGAGGGTCATCATTATCCTTCAGCTGAGAATAAATCTTTTTGACTTCCTGTGTTTTTGATTTATCACATGCAAGGATAGCGTCTTCTGTTTCAACAATAACAACGTTTTCAAGTCCTATTGCCGATATCAGTTTTGAAGTTGAATAAAACATTGAATTCTTGCAATCAAGTTCTATTACATTTCCAGAAATATAGTTTTTGTTCGCATCTTTCTCAGACATATCATAAATACTTTCCCAAGATCCTACATCATTCCACCCGCAATCCATAGGGAGGAGCACAATATTTTTCGAATATTCCATTACTGCATAATCTATTGAAATATTCGGCATCTTCGCATAATCATCAAATTTGACGGAAGGTGATTCAGGTTTTATAGTAAGCTTTTCAAGGACATCAACAACATCAGGAGAATATTTCTTCAGCTCATTCAGGATAGTTGACGCTTTGAACATAAATATCCCTGCGTTCCAGAAATAATTTCCGGATTCAAAATACTCTTTTGCAAGAGCATAGTCTGGTTTTTCCTTGAAGGTATCAACACGATAAGACTCTGAAACCTTTTCGTTCAAAACTTTTATATAGCCATATCCGGTATCAGGAGAAGTCGGTTTGACACCGAAGGTAACAATAAATCCCTTCTCAGCCAGTTCTGCCCCATCTGAGAGCATTTTTCTGAACTTAGCACTATCTGAGATAAAATGATCAGAAGGACAAACCAGTATAACAGGATCTTCAGAAGAATCAAAAAACTTTTGAATAAACTTTGCTCCGAGAGCTATCGCAGGAGCAGTATTGCAGCCTACAGGCTCTACAATGAAAGAGGTATCGGATGTATTTGCCACCTGAGAGATTTGAGCTCTGACATTTGCCAGGTGTTTTATATTTGTGATGCTCAAGATATGTTCATCGGAAATAAGCCCCTTGAGGCGTTCTACAGACATTTGCAGAAGTGTTTTCTCAGAGTTATTCAGTTTCAACAGCTGTTTTGGATAAAGCTCTCTGCTCAAAGGCCAAAGTCTTGAACCGCTCCCGCCTGCTAAGATAAGTGCGAACATATTTTTTTGCATTATTCCCCTCTTTTATAAACTCTTTGCTATATCAAAATTTTAGCATAGTTATAAAAAATTTGAGAATAATATAAATTGAAGTTATTTAAAAATTAACAAATAAAATAATTGACCCGCCGAGATAAGCGAATGCCGATAAAATTAGCCACCATTGCATTAAAGGATGCTGATTTTTCCATGCTGTCATAATAGTCACATTCTCCGTAGCTGTATAGTTATCAAGAACCGTATTTACATGTTTTTTCATAATATTCCCCTAATAAAAATCCTCTTCCTGTTTCTATTTTAGCCATTGTGCATTTTATTTCATCATCCAGGTGGTTTAGTCCACACAAAAAGACCTGCCTGAGTGTGTTTCAGGCAGGTCTTTTATGATAAATATATTAAAATTTCTTAATATTTCAATGTTTGAGAGTAGTCTGGAACAACGAAGTTTTCTTCAGGCATTCCTTCATCTGACCATTTTTGATAAGTGTCCAAAGACGCTTCTTTTACGTTGTTGTAGTAATCATCTCTGATATATTTGTTGTAGACATCGTTTCTTGAACCTGAATAGTTCGCAAGTGCATTTGCATAACGAACAATTTCATCTCTGTCATGACCGCCTCCGTAGGCTTTTGTTTTTGCGTCAGTGCCTGATGGTCTGATTTCGATGAATTTATCACTAAACTTCAAATACGTGCCATCTCCGACAAATTTGATATCTTCAAGATTTGAGAAATCAAGCTGAGGGAAAGTGAAGTTGAGAATATTTCTGACAGCATTCATGCTCATCAGGTTTTCTCTTTTTGCCATAGCAAGAGATAAATAGAACAAGTCATTATCGATTCTTCTTTGCTCTCCTTCTCTTTTTGCCGCTTTCAGCTTGTCTATATCCGGCTCGCTTTCGTTGTAATAAGAGATATCCTCTCTTACGTCGAATCTTGCGATGATATTATTTTTTGAGAACAACTCGCTGAGGTAATCAGCAAGGTTTAAATCATATTTCTGTATATGACCTACAAGAGCTGAGGCAACAACAATTGCTTCAGTTGCACTCTTTTCTCTCATTGCTATAGCGATACGTCCGCTAATTGAGCGGATGAGTTCTTCAGCTCCGATAATCATACCGCCTGATTCTTCTCCGCCAAATATCATACGTGGATTAACTCCGAGGTTAATTTCTTCGCCGAAGACATCTCTAATGATAACCTCTTTTTCAGGATTTTCTGAAATTTGTTTTTCGACTTTCTTCATTATTCCGGCGATTTCTTTGAATCCGACAGGAACGTTGACAACTTTGATGCCTTCTTTTGCAGCCCATTCATCCCATGCCATAGAAGATGCTGTTGTTTTGATTATAAACCTCGGATGATTATCAAAAAGACCTTTTGCTTTGAGTTGTTTTGTCCAGAAGTCCATAATCATCAGGAATGCCTGATTTGCAGAATAAACGGCAAGCAGTCTTGTTCCGTTTAAAGGAATATATTGAATACCGAGTTTTGAGAGTTCCTGAGCTCTTTCTTTTGATTCAACCTGAACAATAGTCAATCTGTCATGGTCAGGATCAGTAATCAGAACAACCGTTCCGATAGGTTTATCTTTCAGTTTCTTTTCATAGTTCATTGTTTCGATAACAGGCATGAATACAGACCCGTCTCTGTGTTGTTTTACAACAGTAGCATCAGCAGAGTAGTCATAGAAAGTTTCTCTGCCGTCAGGATCTTTTGAATATTTTCCTATACCGTGGAAGAATGGTGATTCTTCTTTATTAAACCACTGAAATTCGTTGCTGATACCGAGTTTCATCAACACTTTGCTGAGAGTCTTATAAGCAGACCCTCCGACATTCTCTATGATAACCCTGTTTTGTATGCTTTTGATTGATTCGAGGTTTTCTGCGTTTGCAACGCCGTTTTTCAAATAATCGACATAGAGGTCAACTCCGTTGTTCAACTGCTCCATCAGGTGTTCATCAATATATAAGCTGTCTTCTGCAGCAAGTTTAATTTCATAAGAGCCTGTTTCTTCGACTATTGAAAAAATTTCTTTGATTTTTTCGATGAATGCCATTGACTCCTCGGGCAAATACTGGCTGCCTTGATTATTCAAGTCTTTTGTAGCATTTTTAACACTTATGCCATGGCTTGAAGTAATATATTCACCGCCAAGGAAATCAAGTTTGAATACAAGGAATGAAGCCATCCAGATAGGAATAGTATCTCTGTGTGACGGAACATGTGTTGTTATTCCCAAAGCTGCCTGAACTCTGCTTATCAAATCAAGATAGAGCTGAGAGTTGTATCTTACTTCGCAAGCTGCCAGTTTATGGAGTTCTTTATTCGGATATTTTTCTTTTGCGACAAGAGCTTTTGCAAGTGTAGCAATAATAATCCCTATTGCATTAATCGGAAATCTTGTATCAGTAGGATAGAGAATATTTTGAGGTCCTCTGATTCCTGCAGTTGACACTCTTGCCTCTTTTTCATATTCGGCAAACCAATCAAGAAGCCCAAGACCCTCAGGATTTTGGAACTCATCATAAGGATAGAGATATTCTTTTCTCAAAATAAAACTTATTTCATTCTTATCATCAAAATTAATAAGTTTTCTATTCTTAATATAATCAGGTGTTTTTTGTTCGTACATATCGAACAGCATTTTTTCCAATAATTCTGTTGATTCAGTCATATAAGTTAAACTCATTTTCTTTACCTTTATTCTGCCTCAGTGATAATTATAACAGCAAAAAAAATAAAGTGAAGACTATATAAAACTCATAGAAAATAAAGGTTTCAGCGATTTAAAACACAAAACTCATGCCCGCCATTTGTCATAAGATTTCAGTTTCTTCTCTATACGGCGGAGTATCGGTTCATGTCTTTCGAGAATTTTCACATAATTATCGAGTTTTCCTAAAGAAATATCTTCTTTTTGAGAGTTCAAATTTTCTTCAAAATTTTTTTCCAAAAAAGAGTTGAATTTTTTCCTGTCTTTGACTGCCTTCTTGAGAAGGATAGGTTTTCCAAGTTCAACAAGAATTTCAGGTTTTTCGCATCTCAAAAATTCATATCTGAAAGAAAGCGGGAAGAGATTTATGCCCTCCATCTGCTGTGCGATATAAGATATCCCTGAAGCAAACGCAACGGGTCTGAAATCAGGAGGTTTTATCATTCCCTGAGGAAAAATCCACAGTGAACCTGTTTGTTCTTTCAAAAAAGAAATTACATATTTCAATGATTTTACGGCAAGCGAAGGATTGCTTTTTGAAACCGAGAAGCAGCCTATTCCTGATAAAATAGGAAAACTGCTCAAGTCTTCCACCATAATTCTTATGTTTGTTTTGAAGACTTTCTGGCTGAGATAATATCCGACAGGACCGTCCCACCAGCACTGATGCGGGGCATAGAAGATGTTTGCTTTATTTTTATCCCTGAGATTATAATATCTGAGATTTTTCATCCTGATAGAGGCAAAATTGTTCTTTATCATATGCTCAAAAATATGATAAAAAGCAAATGATACAAAACGATTTACTTTTGCAGGGATAAAAGTTTTATCATTTTTGAGTATTGACGGTGGTGTGTAGTCGTATAATATTTCTGCCTGATTCATAATATATGTATACTAGAGCAATTTTGTGATTAATAAATCACACAACAAGATATAGCAGACTTAATTATTCGTAAAAAACGCCGTCTTAAATATTTCTTTATGTATAATATTTTATTATAGGGAGAATAGGAGTATGAAAAAATGAGAGGACTCAGAACAAATCTTTTTATTTTTAAATTATTCACGATATTTCTTATACTATGCACTTTTTCTACGGGATGTGCATTTGCGCTTCCGCATCCAAAATCACCAAAAACAGTCAGAATACTCGCTCTTGACGGCGGCGGAATCAAATCAATCATTACTCTGAAAATTCTTGATTATATTGAAACAAAAACAGGCAAAAAAACAACAGAACTGTTTGATTTGATTTCAGGGACATCTTCAGGCGGTCTTATGTCGCTTTATTTTTCAATTCCTGATGAAAATGACCCGACAAAAAGCAAATATTCCGCAGCTGAAATTATAAAACTCGTTGAAGAGGATGCACAGACAATCTTCAAACCCCGACCATTAGCAAGAGTAATCGGCAAAAGAACTGTCCAGCTCTTCAAACCCGCATACCCGAGAAAAAATATTGAAACAGCAATGGAAAACAGATTCAAAGACCTAAAAATGTCTGATGCTCCCGGGAATGCTCTTGTTATAAGCTTTGATACTCAGGTTACAAAACCGTTTTGTTTCAAGACATATGACAAAAAAGTCAGTCATGCTTTGATGAAAGATGCAGGAATGGCGACAAGCATATCACCGTTTTATTTTGACCCTGTTTTGTTCAAAGATAACGAAAATAGAGAGCACACTTTGATTGACGGAGGACTTGCAGCAAAAAACCCGTCTATGTATGCTTATACAGAGGCAAAGTTGTTATACCCCGATGCAAAAATTCTTCTTGTTTCTCTTGGAGCTGGATATCAGCAAAAAGAAAGATACAGCTATAACAGAATGCAGGGATGGGGCTTTGTTCGCTTTATACTTCCGACAATCGTCTTTATGCTTGATGGTACGGCAAACGCAAACAGCGAATACATCGAAAAGCTCACAACTTATGATAAAGATGATAAATATGTAAGGTTACAACCTGTGTATCACAAGAAATATGACAACTTCAACAACGAACCTGATGATACATCAAAAGATAACCTCGAAAACCTCAACAGAATAGCTGACCAGTATATACAAGATCACAGAAAAGAACTTGATGAGCTTGTCAAACTGATTGAAGAAAGCGAAAAAGAATCACTCTAAGATTACCGTATATTTTAGATAAAAAAAGAAAGAGTCCTCAAAAGCGGACTCTTTCTTTTTGACTTTATTTCTTTAATTAAGCTTTAGGTGTTGCTTTTGGAATAATATCTTTAATTTTGCTACCTAAATTTGACAATTTTTCAGGGATACTTGTGAAAAATTCACCGACTTTTCTTGCTGTATCACCTACAAACTTTGTAACACTTTTGAAAGTATCAGAAGCAGCAATTTGGTCTAACAATTGTTTTGCTTTTCCGCTTTTGACCAAATAAGTACCGCCTGCAACAGCGCCGACTACAGCAACACCTGTAGCAATTTTCTTCGCTGCGGTTGAATGTTTTTTCCTTCCTTCAAAAGCAAGTGATTTGGGTTCGCATCCTGCACACTGCATTCTCGAAATATTCATATATGAGCCTCCAATTAGATAATATAACTTTTCACTTCTGAATATATAAATATCCTGAATTTTTAAATTTGCTTTTTTTACACCAAAAAACAGAAAATGTTACATAACTACACATAATTTTTTTGTTTCTAACTCAGTCTATTTATTATACCCCAAATTTTTCAAATTGTCTTCCTTTTTTCTCCAATTTTTTTTGACTTTTACAAATAAATCGAGAAAAACTTTTCGCCCTATCATATTTTCCAGCTCAACTCTTGCGTATTCACCGATTTTTTTAATCATCTGCCCCTGTTTGCCGACAACTATCAGTTTTTGAGAATCCTGTTCAACAAAAATTGTTGCCGAAATCTTGGTCAGAGTTTTTTTCTCCTCAAAGAGGTCAACTTTCACGGCAACGCTGTGAGGGATTTCGTCCTGAGTCAGCCTGAGTATCTTTTCTCTGATTATTTCTTTGGCTATCTCCCTCATATTCTGGTCAGTAACTTCATCCTCATCATACATGGCAATGCCTTCAGGCAGTTTCGCATAAATATTTTTTATGAGGGTGTCTATATTTCTGCCTGTTTTAGCGGATACTTTTACTACAGGAATCTTCAGATTATCAAATAGCTCACGGTATGTTACAACATTCAAATCTCTCTCTGCAACGTTCTTGATGGTATCAACCTTGTTCACAACAAGAATAATAGGAATATTCGTCTGCAAAATATTTTTTGCAATCCACTTATCCCCTGCTCCTGCCGGTTCTTTCCCGTCGACCATAAACAAAATAACATCAGCATCAGGAACTGCAAGTTTTGCTTCCTCAAGAAGAAATTCGCCTAGTTTATTCAACGGTTTATGAACCCCCGGAGTGTCAACAAAAACAATCTGCCCTTTTTCTGAAGTGAAGATTCCTCTAAGTCTTTCTCTTGTTGTCTGAGCTTTATCACTTGTTATAACAATTTTTTGCCCGACTATTTTATTCAACAGAGTTGATTTTCCGACATTCGGGCGTCCTATAATTGTTACAAAACCTGATTTATATGCCATATTTCACCTTTTTCAGTTAACAGAGTTAAATCTGTCATTTATGTTTTTTATTCTTTTCATGATTCTGTTTATTATTGCCTGTGCGTACTCATCGCCATCACTCAGATTGAATTTAAGCGATGATAAAAACGCAACAATATCTCTAATCTCTTTTGTTGACATCTCTGCGCTGAACGCATTCAGAGCTTTTGTTGTAACATCGAGCATATAGAGTTTTTCCATATTATTATTCGTATACTCTTCTATGTTATAGACAATATCTGATATATGTTCAAAAAACTCCGGACCTAAAGAACGGGATAACACCTCAACAGCCACCAGCTTCGGGTTTAACTCGAGGGTTTTATCTTTGATAATATCCTTCAACATCTCATCAATATAAGAAGATTTTTTAGGGAGGATATTTATAAAACGCTGCAGCAGCCTATCTGCCAGTTTATAGTCATTATCCTGTTTGCAGGCAGATATATAAATTTTTCTAAGAACATCTATATAATACTGCCAATCCGAAGCTTCATTATCTCTTAGGGCATCAACAATGCTTTCTGATGCAAGAATAAGCCCTTCTTTATTATCAAATGTTTCGTCCATAAGATAATCATCTTTGATTGTATTATCTATAAATTTTGCCAAGACATAATGCTTTTTCTTATTGAGAAAAATCCCTGAAATGATTGTCTTCAACGTATCTTGATAGTTCTCATCAAATAAAGCATCTTCAAGTATTTCATATAAAAACCTGTTGTCTGATTTCAATACTGCTGTCAGAACAAACTGTCTTGCAGTATGGTCACCGTCTTGGACAATCCCCTCATTCAGCTCATTAGCCATCTCACAGAGTTTTTGAAATTTTACCTGAGCATCCTCTAATATATCTTTCTGTTGCATAAAAAATTTTCCTTCTTTGTAGAATTTATTTAATTATACATAAAAAGGCATATATGAAGAATATTCATTCAACAAATTTCTAAAAATAAAGACTAAGCTATTTTTTCAAAATGTAAGCCTTTTATTCTCATGGATGTTTCAAAAGATTCATCTTCTTCATCAGGCATATCAACTTCAACAAACTGGTTGCCCAGTCCTATTCCTTCCATAATAAGTCCGTAATCATCAGCATCTTTTGAGAGAGAAATCAAATCAGACTTATCTTCCTTATTTGTCGGAACTTCAACCCTGTATTTTCCTCTAAAAGACATCAAAGGATTTATTGCATCTATCATCATAGCTCATCCCTTCCTTTCACGCTGAATAAAGTTTGTAAAAAAATAAATTTGCTATAAATCGTAAAATCTTAATATTTTCTTTGTTTTATTTAATCTTTTTAATTTTAGCTCTATAATTATATCAGATATTTGAATAAATTTATATACAAAAAAGAGGGACGGAATTATGGCGGAACAAATCATCGATGATGGTCTTATACAGGAGTTAATGAACAAAAAACCAAAGCAAGGCGAAGTTGAAGAAATCCTCAATAAAGCTCTTCATATGAAAGGAATTTCTCTCGAAGAATCTGCCAAGCTGCTGAATGTTGAGGACGATGTTCTTCTAGATAAAATTTTTAAAGCGGCAAAAGAACTCAAAGAGCTGATTTACGGCAAAAGAATTGTTCTTTTTGCCCCGCTGTATGCAAGCAACTATTGTTCAAACAACTGTGTCTACTGCGCTTTCAGACGTGATAACAAAGTAACAAAAAGAGTCCACCTCACACCTGAAGAAGTCGTTGAAGAAGCAAAAGCCATAATGAAACTCGGACATAAAAGAATAGTCCTCCTGACTGGTGAAGACTACAAACTTGCAGGTCTTGACTATATTCAGGAAATCATGGACAGAATTTATCATGAAAAAGCTTTCAAAGGCGAAATCAGACGTATTAACATCAACATAGCCCCTTTAAGCGTAGAAGACTTCAGACGTCTGAACACTTTCGGTATCGGGACCTATCAGCTCTTTCAGGAAACATACCATAAACCGACTTACATACAGGCACATCCAGCAGGTAAAAAATCAAACTACGAATGGCGTCTTGAAGCTATGGACAGAGCTATGGACGCAGGTATCAACGATGTAGGCATAGGACCTCTCTTTGGGCTTGCTGATTACAAATACGAAACTCTTGCAACACTTATGCATGCCGCTCACCTCGACAAAAAATACGGCTGCGGACCTCATACCATCTCTGTCCCGAGAATAGAGCACGCTGAAGGTGTTGCCTTCTCAGATAACCCGCCTGCTGCCATGACTGATAAAGACTTCAAAAAACTGGTCGCTGTCTTGAGATTATCCGTTCCTTATACAGGAATGATTCTATCAACAAGAGAAACCCCTCAGCTGAGAAGAGAGCTGCTTGAACTAGGCATATCTCAGATAAGCGCCGAATCAAAAGTTAACCCAGGCGGCTACAAGGTTTATAAAGACTGCACTGAACAATTTGAGATGGCTGACCACAGAAGTGTTTCCGAAGTAATTATGGAATTGATTGAACATGGTTATACCCCGAGTTTTTGTACTGCCTGCTATAGAAAAGGAAGAGTCGGAAAAGACTTCATGGATCTTGCAAAACCGGGGCTAATCAAAAGATTCTGCAACTCGAATGCACTTCTCACTTTCAGAGAGTTTCTCGATGATTATGCCCCATCAGATGTCAGAGAAGCCGGAATAAAACTCATTGAACAGCGTGTATCAGAAATAGAAGATGCAAATATACAAAAGAACGTAAGAGAAAAGCTATCTAAAATAGCCGCAGGAGAAAGGGATATCTACATCTAAATATGACAAAACGCATAAAACTCTTAGATAAAAACCTATCAAACAAAATAGCAGCCGGTGAAGTAATCGAAAGACCTTCATCTGTCGTGAAGGAACTTGTCGAAAACTCAATCGACGCAGGCGCTAAAAAAATAGAGATAAAAATCTCTAACGACTGCCGTGATATAAGAGTCGCAGACAACGGCTCAGGTATCGTCAAAGAGGATATTACGCTTGCGTTCTTAAGACACGCAACAAGCAAGATATCAACAGAAAAAGACCTCTTTGAAATATCTACTCTCGGTTTCAGAGGCGAAGCCCTTGCAAGCATTATATCAATAGCAAAACTCACCTGTATAACCAAAACTGCAGATGATGAAACAGGAACCAAGGTAGAATGTGCTGACTCTGATGTAAAAACATCTCCGATAGGCTGCGCAACAGGAACAATTATGGAAGTAAAAGACCTCTTCTACAACACTCCTGCCCGCCTGAAATTTCTCAAAACATCAAGAACAGAATATTCTCTCATCCTCGAATTAATGCAAAATCTTGCACTTGCAAACCCTTCGGTGTCTTTTACTCTTGAAAACAACGGACATTCCTCTCTCAAGACAACCGGCAGCGGAGATATTTCAACAACTCTTAGCGAAATATATTCCCCTGACCTTATGTCTGAGCTGAATAAAATTGAAAAAACAGACGAACTATCAGGGCTTAATGTTATCGGCTACACAAGCAGCCCTGAATTTGTCAGGTCAAATAAGCGAGCTGTCTACACTTTCCTGAACAACAGAACGGTAAAATGCCCGATTATGCAAAAGGCTATCACAACAGCTTACGAAGAGATGATACCTCGGGGGAAATACCCGTTCAGTGCTGTATATCTATCCATTCCTCTTGATCAGGTCGATATCAACGTCCATCCCGCCAAAAGAGAAGTCAGATATATCAACCCGAATCAGATTTTCAATTTCGTCTACTCAGCTGTTAAAGAAGCTCTGACTGAACTGCCGAAAGTTCAGCAGCAGGAAGAGAATGATACCGGTATTTTTGAAGAGCCTCAGCAAAAAGAAACTTTCTTTTCTTCTCCAAAAGTCTACACACCAAAGACAGATACAAGTTTTCAGCCGAGTTTCATAAACTTTAGCAAAATGAAAGAAACTTTGCCTGCTTACGTGGAACCGGCAGCAAGAATTGAAGTACAACCAGCAGACACAAAAGAGGAAGAACCTCAAACACCTTTTCGACTCATCGGACAATATGCTAATACATATATTCTCATCGAGATGGATAACTCCCTGCAAATAATAGACCAGCATATAGCACATGAGAGATATCTCTATGAAAAACTTCTCGAAACAAAAGACTACTCATCTCAAATACTTTTATTATCGGATATAATCGAACTAGAACCTCAGGATGTAAGTCTTATAGAACAAAATCAAGAATTACTCGAACAATACGGATATCAAATACATATCATCAGCGATAAAGAGGTTATGTTCAAAAAAATACCTCAGATGCTTTCAAACAAAGACCAGAAATCGCTTTTGCAGGATATTCTCAAAGCACTTCACTCATCATTCGAAAAAGCAGGGAACGAAATTCTCATCTCAACAGCATGCCATAGCGCAATCAAAGCAAATGAGCCGCTTACCCACAAACAGATGAGCGATTTGATTTCTCTATGGCTGACGACAAAACATCCGAAAACCTGCCCCCATGGACGTCCGATTGTCCATGTAATTCCTCATAAACAGCTTGCAGGATACTTCTTGAGAAATAATTAAACTTTTTAGGGATTAAAAGCTCAAATGCCTTATTTATAATAATTAAAAATTATTTTCGAATAAGGATAAAAAAATGAGCTACGAAAACGAACATCTTGTCATAATAGGCGCAAGCGCAGCAGGCGCAAAAGCAGCCGCCAAAGCAAAAAGAGATTACCCGGGGCTGAATATTTCAATGTTTACAAAAGAAAAATACACCTCTTACTCTGCCTGCGGAATGCCATATTATTTGAAAGGAGAAATCAAAACACTCGAAGAACTCCTTGTCAGAACACCTGAGGAATTCAGAAAATCAGGCATAAATGTTTTTACCCATCATGAAATTCTTGATATAAACCCTGCAAAAAAAACAATCTTTGCCAAAAATCTCCAAACACAAAAAATATTCGAATATCCTTATACAAAACTGCTCATCGCAACTGGAGCAAAATCAATTACTCCGAACATAGAAGGAATAAACTACAATAATATATTCCAAATAAGGACTCTTCAGGATACCATAAACATCAAAAATGCAATGAAAAAAGCAAAAACAGCAGCAATCGTCGGCATAGGTTACGTCGGTCTTGAACTTGCAGAAGCTTTTACTTATCAAGGGCTGAATACAAAAATCATAGAAAAAGATTCCCACATCATGAACCATCTCGATGATGATATGAGCGACTTATTGCTTGACTACACAGAAAAAATACCTAATATACAGACCTACATAAATGCACATATAAGAAGATTTATCCCTGATAACTCGGGCAACGTAAAACAAATAGAGCTTAAAAGCGGGCATATAATCGATGTAGATATGGTAGTCATTGCAATAGGCGTGGAACCGGAATCAAAACTTGCAAATAGTATAAATCTTGAACTGGGACCTACAGGGGCAATCAAAGTTAATGAATATATGCAGACAAGCATAAAAGACATCTTTGCTGCGGGTGACTGTACGGAAAAAACACACCTTGTAACGCAAAGACCTGTATTTATACCTCTTGGGACAACTGCAAACAAAGAAGGGAGAATAGTAGCTCAAAACCTGTTCGAAAACAAATATCCCTTCAAAGGAGTAATAGGTGCCGCAATTACAAAATTCTATGACTTCAAAGCGGCAATAGCAGGACTTGGAGAAGAAGAGGCTGCAAAAAATAATATAAATTATAAAAGTATCGTAATCTCTGATATAGATATGTCAGGTTATATGCCTGAAGCAAAGAAAATCACAATGAAGCTCGTTTCAGCAAAAAACAGCAATCGAATTCTAGGCGCTCAAATAGTCGGAGAAGGAAATGTCACCCAAAGAATAAACGCCATTGCAACAGCAATAAGCCATGGTATGACACTCGATGATTATCTCAAAACGGATTTGCCATACGCCCCTCCCTTCTCAACATCTATCGATATAACCCTCACTGCCGCACAGCTTCTTAAAGAAAAAGTTTAAAAACAAATTTATTCCTGATAAAATTATAAATGTTTTCATAAAAGTTTTATGAGGAAAAGAAAATGGCAACACTCGGATTGAATATAGATCACGTGGCAACAATCAGACAGGCAAGAGGAGGCAATGACCCTGATCCTATAGCTGCTGCCTGCATGGCAGAACTAGCTGGAGCAGAAGCAATCACAGTCCACCTGAGAGAAGACCGCAGACATATTCAGGATAGAGATGTCAGATTGCTCAAACAAATTTTGAAAACACGCCTCAATCTTGAGATGGCGGCAACAGAAGAAATACAAAAAATAGCTCTCGAAATACTTCCTTACAGCTGCACGCTTGTACCTGAAAAAAGACAGGAAATAACAACAGAAGGCGGACTTGATGTCGCCTCAAACCTTGAATATATGACAAAATTCACAAAAACTCTCAACGATAAAGGGATTATCGTCAGCATGTTTATAGACCCAGATTCAACCCAGATAGAAGCAAGTGCTAAAGCAGGAGCCCAATTTATCGAGCTGCATACTGGACAATACGCTGAAAAATTCAACACTCCAGATGAAGAAAAAGAACTCAACAAACTCATAGAAGCGGCAAAACTGGCAAAAAAACTCGACCTAAAAGTCAACGCAGGACACGGTTTGAACTACTTCAACGTAAAACCAGTAGCATCAATAGAAAACATGGTTGAGCTGAACATCGGGCACAGCATAATCTCAAAAGCAGTATTTGTAGGTCTTGATAGAGCCGTAAGAGATATGATAAGCCTTATCAAATAAATATTTGATATATACTTGAGGCGAAATATTAAGTTATGTAAAAACAAATTTTTATCCTTATAAAATTCTGAAAAGAGGCATTTTTACAAGGATTAAGAGAAAAATACATATACATAAAAAACCAATTTTATGTTATATACTTTAAATATACTATCAAATTTTTTCTATAACACGTTTTAAAGCATTTACGACAAATTTTGAAAAATTAAGAAGAGGGCAGTTTATAATGTCGGGCGGTAGAAATTCAAAATCAATAAGCTCACTCAACGCTGAGAATAAATTGATTAAAAATATAACAGATATAAATCTCCAGCAAAACAATTCATATTTTTCAAATATGGAGAATAATGTTATATCTGATCTTGCACGCTTTGAAAAAAGCCCCTCACTCATCATAAAATCAGATATGGTCTTTGAAAAAGCACTCGAACAAGGTCAATCCTACGAAGAAGCCGTAATAGCGCAAACTTATTTCGCTGATGAGTTCGATGTTTTTTTTTGAAAATTTTTTCAAACGTTATATCTTTAAAAGATTTCAAAAATAAAAAACAAAAAGCTGATTAATAATATATAAACAATTATATATTATTACAAAATATTTACATTTCATTTTTGCCATAAAGCCAATAAAATAAAGCATAATGCAAATTTATCATGTATATATTTAAAAGATTTAAATATATACTGACAATTATTTTAAGTATATCGTTTTTATATATACATAGAGAAAATAAAAAATCCTCCCCAAAAATTTAACCAAATAAAAAAGTTCTTAATATAGATATAATTATTAAGAAATATTACAGCAATTTTATAATGCCAAATACCTTATTCATAAAGGTTTTGGCATTTTTGCATTATAAATGATATATAACAGAGATATAAAATTAGCACTTTTCTAAAAGAAAAAGTTTTTATATATACAAGAGGAGTAAATTTAAATCTCACTTATCACATTTACCACATTTTAATTAGGGAAAAGGAGTTACACTATGGGATACGCAATGTTTAGTTCCAGGGAAATTATGCTCGTAAGCCAGATTAATGACTTGCAGTATAGATTAACCGAATTGACGATGAAACAACAGGATTTATCACAAATGAGCAGTGCTTACACTACACAAGCTCAACAGTATTACAACTTTACAACCGGTCAGATGGATCAGGATGCACTTGATGAAGCAATCAACAATGCAGCTCCGGGAACAAATGTAAATTCTCTACAGGATCCAAACGGTACACTGCAACAAATAAGCAATGCTGAAAAACAAATCGAGATGGAATCAAAACGACTCCAAACTCAACTTCAAGCTAAGCAAACCGAATTAGAAGCTATCTCTTCCGGTAAAGAACAGGGCATCAAAAACGCTACACCTAAGTACGCTTAGTAAGAAATAACGGATAATAATTTCAGGTTTATAACCTAATACAACACTTATGGTTAATACCGCAGTTGGTTAACAACGACCAATTGATAGAGTTGCACACCGGCTGCAGGTATCTGAATCGCTGTTATTTCAATGCGCTCAGATGTTTAACTTCCGTAATTGATTAAAATGTTAAGAAATGTGACAATCGCCAAATATCTTGTTACACAAGAGGTTTGGCGATTTTTTCGTTTTTATGGCAAACATTTTTAGCAACTTTAAAAAGTATATTGTTTTTATATATACAAGAGATAAAAAATATCAAACCACATTTCTAAGTCACACATTTTTAACCACAAATTAATTAGAGAAAAGGAGTTACATTATGGGCTACGCAATGTTTTGTTCAAGAAAGATCATGCTCGTCAACCAGATCAATGATCTTCAGTATCGTTTAACAGAATTAACGATGAAACAACAGGATTTATCACAACTGAGCAGTGCTTACACTACACAGGCTCAATCTTATTACAACTTCACAACCGGTCAGATGGATCAAGCAGCATTAGATAAGGCTATCGCAGATTCTTCACCAAATTCTGGAGTAAACTCATTCCAGGATCCTGAAGCAAACCTCAAGAAAATAAGCAACGCAGAAAAACAAATTGAGATGGAATCAAAACGTCTTCAAACACAATTGCAAGCAAAACAAACCGAATTAGAAGCCGTTGAAAAAGGTGAAGAACAGGGCATCAAAAACGCTACACCTAAATACGCTTAATAAGCAGTAATCTGAAAATAGCTGCGTACTAATTCAAAATATTGCAAAATGTGACCATAATATCTCTAAATATATAAAAAAGAGAATGCTATCTAGCATTCTCTTTTTCTGTTTGTATAATATATCAAACCTGCTGAAATACATATTATAAGAATACTTATAACTGAAGCAGCGGGAACTCCGGATATATTTAAAACACTATCTATTCTTATAGACTCTATCACCAATCTTAGAGCCGAATACAATATTAAATAAGAAAAAAATATCCCTCCATCTCTCCTAGCAAACAGTTTTCTCATAATAAAGAACAAAATCAAAAATATAACAACATCTCCGATTCCCTCATATAAAAAAGTCGGATGATATGTATCATAATCCATGTACTCAACCCTACGCTTCTCTATCGGAATAAAAACACCCCACGGCAAATCTGTCGGTCTGCCATAAGCTTCTGAGTTGAAAAAATTCCCTATCCTTCCTATTGCCTGAGCAACAGGAAGCCCGAAAGAAACAATATCAGCATACTTCAAAAAAGACAGATTATGCTTTTTCAAAAAGATATAACCGCCCAAAATCCCGCCTAAAACAGCACCATGAATAGATAACCCTCCATTCTGTATCATAAAAACTTCAAACGGGTTTTCCATATAATAGCCTGAGCACAACAGAACATAATACACCCTCGCACCGACTATTCCACAAGGAATTATCCACAGCATAAGGTCATAGAGGGTTTCTCTCTCTAAAGAGGGATAATATTTTTTCATCACAAAAAAAGAAACAAAAAATCCTGCAACTATAGCAAGTGCAATGAATAATCCGTAATAATAAATATTTATCCCCCAAAAACTAAATAAAACATCAGAGGGAGATTGAAACATCTAATCTTCTCCTTCATCTTCTGAGTCATCAGAATTAACTTTTTTTATTTCTTCTTTCAAAAACGCAATCTGGTCTTTTATTTTTGAATTTTCTTTCTCATCTTTGCTCAAAGATATGTATTTTTCATAATTTGAAATTGCATAACCATAACATGCAACAACCTCTGATTTCTTATCTCCTTCCAAAACTTCCGCACCAGATTTGTTCTCTGATAAAAAATTTTCATAACATCTGAGTTCTTCTGTTTTTTCATTTTTCTCAGATTTATCCTCTTCTTCCTCATCTGAAGATTGAATAGCTGCCCCAATTTCTTCATATACAACCGCTGATGAATAATAGGCATCTTTCAAATTCTTATCAATAGAAATCGCTCTTTGAAGATTTTCCAAAGACTTTATATATTCACCCTTCTTATAATACGCTATCCCTAAGTTATAATAAGTCGAAGGATACCTTGGATCTAAATCATTTATAGAATTGAGGCGTTCTATCGCCTTATCATACTCTCCATTCTGCATATAACCTGCAGCTTTCTCATTCAGTGTGTTTATATCAACCTTTGACATGCATCCTGTCAAAAAAATTATGCACAGAAAACACAAAGACAAAAAAGAAATTTTCTTAAACATCATCAAAATCCTCATAAATTAATATAAAAATTATTTTATCAAAATACATTACTCGAGTGAACTAGCAATCTCTTCCAGTTTTGATAATAAAACTTTTGCATCTCCTGATATTTTTATTCTCTTCTGCTTGCTCTTATCTCCTGATAATATAACTATGCAGGACTTTGCAACACGAAAAGTTTTTGACAAAAGATTTATACACTCCGCATTCGCACGCCCATCAACAGGCGGAGAATTGAGTTTTATCTTCAAAACGCCGTCCTCAACAGAAGAAAAAGCACTTCTTGAAGAACCTGGACTCACCTTTATGCAAAAAATTATTCCATCATCTGTAGTTTTTATATCAATCATATTCATGAAACCATATTAACAGTTTGAAAAAAGAGTTATATAATTAAAATAATACTTGAAATATACAGATAATAAAAATAATGAACGAAAAATTATTATACGAGAAGCTGGAAGAAAAACTCCTCTCTCAACAAAGAAAACCAGAAGATATAGAAAAAATCAAAGAGGCATATGAAACAGCCTCAAAACATCACGCAGGACAATATCGTGTAAGCGAAGAACCCTATATAATACACCCTATAGAAGTTGCAAGAATCCTGGCAGACTTACAGGCTGATACGCCGACACTCTGTGCTGCGCTCTTGCATGATGTTCTCGAAGATACTGATACAAAACCTGAAGAAATAAAAGACAAATTCGGAGAAGAAGTTTTGAAACTCGTCAACGGAGTTACAAAACTGAGCAAAATACAATTCAAATCAAAAGAAGAACAACAATCAGAAAACTTCAGAAGAATGTTCATCGCCATGGCTCAGGATATCAGAGTGATACTCCTCAAACTCGCTGACAGACTGCATAATATGAGAACTCTCAACTACATGACGCCAGAAAAGCAGAAAAAAATTGCTGTAGAAACTCTCGAAATATTCGCTCCTCTGGCTAACAGACTCGGAATCGGAAAAATTAAAGCTGAACTCGAAGACCTCTGTCTTCGATATATTAATCCAGAAAAATATTACGAAATAGCCCGTCTTGTTGCCCAAAGCAAAGCAGAACGGGAACTGATGGTTGAAACACTCATCGAAAAAATCCAAATCGCTCTGAAAAACGCAAAAATCAAAGCTTCAATCACAGGTCGTTCAAAACACTACTACAGCATCTACCGCAAAATGGAAAAACTCCAGAAATCATACCACGACCTCTATGACATAACAGCAGTCAGAGTAATGGTTGATACAGAAAAAGAATGCTATGAAGTTCTAGGATTGATTCACTCTCAGTTCAAACCAATCCCGGGGCGTTTCAAAGATTATATAGCAATGCCAAAAAATAACCTATACCGCTCATTGCATACATCAGTAGTCGGTCCGAGAGGGAAACCGATGGAAGTGCAAATAAGAACCTATGAAATGCATGAAGAAGCTGAATACGGTATCGCTGCACACTGGAAATACAAAGAATCAGGAGTATCAACTACCGCCTCAAGTGCCATGGATAAAAAATTTGCATGGCTGCGCAAACTCGTTGAGCTCGAACAAGATGTTACAAACGCAAAAGAATATGTCGATATGGTAAAAATAGACATATTCTCAGATCAGGTTTTTGTTTTCTCGCCAAAAGGCGATGTCTATGACCTTGTTAGCGGGGCAACACCAATTGACTTTGCCTATCGTGTCCACACGGAAGTCGGGCACAGAACAACGGGGGCTTTAGTTAACGGCAGAATAGTTACACTCGATACAAAACTCAACAACGGGGATATTGTCGAAATACTTACATCAAAACACCCGAATCCCCGCCTCGACTGGCTGAATATTGTCGCCACAAATCAGGCAAAATCAAAAATAAAACACTGGTTCAGAAAAAATCAAAAAGAACAACATACAATGGCTGGAAGAGCCTCGCTTGAACAAGAGCTTACTAAAGCTGTCTTTGATGAATACAATAAAAACGGAAAATTCCTTGAAATAGCAAAACTGCTGAATTATCAAACGGAAGAAGACCTCTTTGCAGGGCTTGGCTATGGCGAAACAACAATCAATAAAATAATCAGCATAATAAACAAATTCAAAAAAGCAGAATCTGAAGACGGCAGCATAATCAAAACCTCAGCAAAAAAATCCGATAAAAAAGGCGATACTATCATTGGGCTTGAAGGCTTGTTATATAACATCTCAAAATGCTGCATGCCTATCCCCGGAGAACCTATCATTGGAGTAATCACTAGAAGCAGAGGAGTCAGCGTTCATAGAATTGACTGCCAGTGTCTTGATGGAGTAGACCCTGAAAGATTGATGAAAATAAGCTGGGCAAACACAAACCCGGATAAAAAATACGAAGTTAACCTCAGAATAGAAGCCAATGACAGAATAGGACTTCTCCAGAGTATCGTAGGCAAAATAGCCGATAACAACGCAAATATTACAAGAGCAAACACAAAATCTAACGAAAAGAAATTTGCTGTAATCGAACTCGGAATAGAAATTTCTGACATAGACAGCCTCAATAAAATAATCACAGCCCTTCTCGGGCTTCCTGATGTCCTATCTGTCAAAAGAATCAGAAGCATCGCTCAGATGGGGCATAAAACAAACATAAAAATAAACAAAAACAAAAAAGTTCAAAAACAGCCTCAGAAAAAGAAAACAACCTGATACCTAATCTACAGATGAATTGACAACTTCTGATTCATAGGGTTCAAGATGAATAAACACTGATACGTTATTAACCCTCTGTGCAATATGCCCTTCTATTTCATCGCAAAGGTCATGTCCTCTCTTGATTGTCAAATCTGAAGGAACAGAAAGAGTCAAATCAATCAGCTTCATCTTGCCTGCTTTTCTTGTCTTTATGTTTTTCAATTCACATATTCTATCAGGAATATATTCTGAAACGACATCTCTTATGGCTGCTATATCTTCTTTTTTTATGGAAGCATCAAGCAGATTTGCACCGGCATTCCGGCATAAAGATATCGATGTTTTGAAAATCATCAAAGAAACCAAAATAGCTATAATAGGGTCTAATATGTTGAATCCGGTAAATTTTATCAACACTAACCCGAGCATAACACCGCCTGAGGTCATGACATCAGTTTTCAAGTGTTCGGCATCCGCAACAAGTGCAATCGAATCACTTTTTCTGCCTATTTTCATAATATATGCGCTGATAATAAGATTTAGAAGAAAAGATATCCCCATCACAACAATGCCGACAGTCGGCTCTATCGAATGAAAATTTTTCGAAACAATCTTCTCAACAGATTCATAAACAATAAATACAGCGGCAGCAAAAATCAACAGCCCTTCAAAAAATCCCGAAAAATCCTCAAACTTCCCATGCCCGTATTGATGGTCGCTATCAGCAGGAATTGACGACTGCCTGACAGAAAAAAACGCAAGGAAAGACGCAAGCAAATCGCTCATGGAGTGGATTGCTTCCGAAATAATACTTATGCTCCCTGATATAACACCGGCGACAAGCTTCATCAAAATCAAAAAAGTATTTGATAAAATCGAAATAAATGCCGCAAACTGTTTATCCTTTGATTCCTGATTCATTTTCAACTATACCTGCTAGCTAATCAACCAATTTTATATTATATCAAATCATAAGAAAAGAACTTTAAGTTTTTAACAAGAAATAATTATTAAGTTATTGTTATTTCTTGATTTGAGAAAGCTGTATTTATTATAATTCTTAGTATGGAGAAGTTAAAAATAAAAATCAACAAAATGCGCAAAAAAGACATAAGCTCTATTATGGAAATAGAGAGGAAAGCTTATGGCACATTTCACTGGTCAGAATCAGGCTTCGAAGCGGAAATAGAAAACTCTCTCGGCAACTACTTTGTCATAAAAACAGATGACGACAGAGAAGAGTTATTAGGCTATTGCGGTTTTTGGGCAATTCTTGAAGAAGCTCATATAACAACAATCGCTGTAAAAGACACTTATAGAGGACATCACCTCGGAGAATTGCTTCTTCAGCAAATGATAGATACAGGTTATCAAAAAGACATAAAATGGTTCACACTAGAAGTGCGTATGTCAAATATAGTTGCTCAGGAATTGTATAAAAAATACGGATTTCAAAGCCTCGGGCTGAGAAAAAAATACTATCAGGACACACAGGAGGATGCTCTGATTATGTGGACTGAAAGCATCTGGAGCGAAAAATTCAAAACAAAATATACCGAACTAAAAAACAATCTGCAAGAAAAACTTGATATAACAACAAATTTATAAAAAAGAGGGAGAAGAGCGTTGAATAATCTGAAAAAATTTCTTATATTATCAATCATCCTGACATCTGCAATGAATATTGCAACGGCAGAAGATTTAACAAATACTGTTATAAAACCGACTGTGAAAGTAACCCGAGATAAACCGCCTCAAAATACAAACAAAGTTCTCAATGCCGAATACAGATGTGTTTATCCTGCAGGCAGCTGCATTGTCAGCATGTACGATGATAATACAAGCCGCTCTGCCAGCTGCGACTATGCGGTAAGCCCGAGAAAAGCAATAATCGATGCACTTGAAGGAAAATGCGAGAAAATAAAATAACCAAAGGATAACAAACAAAATGAGGAAGAAGAAAAAAGGTTATCTGAGCTATGCTGATTTTCATGACCACTACCCGAAATTCAATTTGGGAACTCTCGTTGTGGCTATTTGCTGCACATGCTTGCTGATATCCTCTTCTTTCATACAGCTCTTGCCTGGAATTGTCACAATCCCCGAGCAGTTGATTACTGACCCGATAAACTTCTTCAACAGCGGATTTTCTCTCAAACAGTTCGCTCTCAGCTTCAACTATCTTCCTCAGGTTCCGGTAGCACTTTTCATTGGAGCATTGCTTGGACCGAGACACGGCACTTTTGCGGTAATACTCTATATACTTGTAGCCTTGTTAGGATATCCCGTTTTTTCAATGGGCGGAGGATTTAACTACATTACAAATCCGTCATTCGGATATATTATCGGCTTTATATTCGGGGCTTATATCGTCGGAAAAAATCTTGAACATAATGTTTCTACACTGTCAATTTTCTTATCTTCAGTTATCGGGGTCCTGACTATACACATAATCGGCATCTTATTTCTGATGTTAGCATTGTTTATACACAAAGAACTGGCTTCCTCAATTCTCGGGTACATCTGGTTATTCACAGGAATTCAATTCATCTATGACATAGCAATCAGCATAATAGCCATCTCCATTGCACGCCCTGTTCGAGGAGTACTCTGGCTTGCTATGAATTGAAATATTTTTTGTCATTGAAAAAATATAAAAGTGCATCAAGACTCTTTGGTATTTCTAACCCCAAATAAGTATAAGCTTTCGCCATCATCAAAATTAAATCATTCCAGGAATACATATCAACATAAGACGTGATAATAATATCATCGACTTTCATATAATATGTTTTCTTTATCGTATAAGTATCTTTTACAACAGCCTCTTTCATTATCTCAAAAGATATATTTTTCTCTTCGCAATAATCAATAAGCGGCTTAAAACAAGGATGTTCCTTATATTTATTTCTCAAATTCTGTATAGACATAACTCCTCCTGCCTTGTTTTTCAACAAGTTATCCTATTTTATCAGTCTATACAAAGTACACCATCCTATAAGAGGGCTTACCGCCTGACTAATTCATCAATTAGCTCTATTGATTTGCGATGAATACTTACATTATGAACTCTGAGAATATTAATCTTCTTCGATGCCAAATAGGCACTCACAGCAAGAGTAGCCTCATCACGTGAAGAAATATCCTCTCCAGCAATTTTTTTTATAACAGATTTTCTTGAAACTCCTGCAAGCAGAGGGTACCCTAGTGAAAAGAATTCGTCCATTCGTCGAATCAGTTCCAAATTTTCTTCATAAGTCTTATCAAAACCAATACCAGCATCAAGAATTATATTTTTTTTATCAATACCGCATGAGAGTGCAAAATCTACCTTCTTTGCAAGCGCAAAAAATACATCATCAACGACCCCTCTTTTATACTCATGTTGTGTCTGCATATTTATGGTATTTTCAGAATGCATCAACACGACAGGAACTCCATAATCCCTTATGACATCAGCCATAGATGAGTCATAAGATAACCCTGAAATATCATTTATCATATCAGCACCTGCATCAAGCACAGCTCTCGCAGTTTTTGAGTTCCTCGTATCAACACTGATTGGAATATCATCATCAATTTGTCTTATACCCTCAATTATTGGGAGAAGACGTCTTATCTCCTCTTCCTGCTCAATCGGCTGAGCACCGGGGCGTGTTGACTCAGCCCCTATATCAAGAATATCGCTCTTTGCTATCAACTCTTTTGCATGCATTAAAGCAGCATCTTTCTCAAAATATTTACCGCCATCAGAAAAAGAATCAGGCGTAACATTCAATATTCCCATAAGAAAAGTCTTTTTCTCAAAATCAAACAGCTTTTTGCGAATCTTCATCGGAGCCACTTTGGGAATAATTTGTTTTTCTAGTTCAATAGCTATTTTTGATAAGGAAAAAGGCTGCTTTTTCAGCTTACCGCATATAGAAATAATCTGAGCAACACTTCCCCCCAATAAAACATCAGAAGAGTCAATTTTGCACATCAAAACATCCCGATGAACAGCGGCATCACTGCCCAGAGATAAAGCCGTCTGTTTTATAATCGTTGCCTGATAAGGTGCAAGACCGAAAATTTTGAATAAACGATAATCATACTTCTTCGACGCAGAATCAACATATCCCGAATCAAATCCGATACGAGCCATCTCTTCTTTTGAAAATCGGCTGTCTATATGACGTATCAAAACATCCAAAACTACATAACACCTTTTTTTCTTGCTTTTACCAACTCTGCATTTATCATAGCATAAATTTTATCGGTATTCGCCATCGACAAATCAAGGAATTTGCACCCCATAACATAAAAAGGAGCTGAATTTTCAAGATTAACCTCATGAATATAAATAGGTTTTACATGGTTATCAACATTGATACCCTTATATTCAAAAACAACCTTGTATTCATATTTTTCGCTTATTTCTATATTCGAAACAGTCATCACTGCAATACCGTTTGCAGACATGTTGTAGCACTTAAGCTTAAATTTCTTAAACAAAGTATTTCTGTAAAGTATCTGAAACTCCAGAGGAAATGCAAAATCAAGACGGACATATTCCCTTCTTTGAACTTTATTCAAAACTTCAGGAAGAGATACAAGAATTCCGTCATTTTCCGTCCCCTCAAAAACTCCGAGAACAGGCACCTCAGCGCCCCATATACCTGATTTGTTTATAAGAAGAAGCCCGACAACACCGCCGTCTTCTATCGGCAAAACATCTCCATCAGAATCATGTATCAAAGATAAAAAAACTTTTTCATTATCACAGGCAATAACACTTGTTTCATACTGATTTTCATCATTCATATAATTTCTGAATAATGAAACCCTCTGACCTTCTTCAAAAAATGATTTTATCTTTCTGAAATCATCTATCATAATATCAATTACTATATAATTTCTGTAAGTTTCTTCTATTTTTTAAATTTTACTCTAATAAATATTCTTAGTCAAATTAAGTAGTTTTTTATTATACTATTATTAATAAGTATCAGGAGAAGCAAATAACTATGAATATACTCACTGAAAAGAGAAATAAAAATACAAGAAATATAGATATTGAAAATACATCAAAAATATTAGAACTTATCCACAAAGAAGACGAACTAGCCGTGGCTGCTGTTGAAAAATGCCTCAAAAATATAGAAAAAGCCGTAGATATAATCGTAACAAACTTCAATTCAGGAGGAAAACTATTCTACTTCGGAGCAGGAACAAGCGGGAGACTCGGAGTTCTTGATGCATCAGAATGTCCGCCGACATTCGGGGTTTCTCCTCTTATGGTTCAGGGTTTTATTGCAGGCGGAGATAAAGCCTTGAGATACGCAATAGAAGGTGCCGAAGACTCTGAACAACTCGCTGAAGAAGATTTTCAAAAAGCAAATCCCTCACAAAAAGACACAATATGCGCTATCTCTGCAAGCGGTAATGCAAAGTACCTCCTGACAATCCTGAAACTTGCCAGGAACAACCATATCAAAACCATATCAATCTCTTCAAACAAAGATGCCCTGATGAAAGAATATTCTGACTGTTTTATATGCGCAGAAACAGGAGAAGAAGCAATCACTGGTTCTACAAGGATGAAAGCAGGCACCGCACAAAAACTAATTCTCAATATGCTCACAACAGCATCTATGATAAAAATCGGCAAGGTTTATGAAAACCTTATGATTGACGTAAAACCAACAAACATAAAGCTGAAAAAAAGGGCTGTTTCGATAGTAAGCGAGATAGCAAACGTATCTGAAGAAAACGCTCAAAAAGAACTTGAACACAATGGTTATAAAGTAAAACACGCTATCCTGAAACTAAAATATAACCTCTTTTTTGACGACGCTGATAAACTATTAAATGATTTCAACGGGGTATTAAGAAAGGTATTTAATTACCTCGACAACAAAAATAAGATATAATTCTAATTATGAAAGAACTGGTAATCGTAAAAAATCTTATAAAACATTTTAATGCCTCAAAAGGTCTGTTCAAACCAAAAACAGAAACAATCTACGCTGTGAATAATATATCTTTCTCTATAAATCAAGGAGAAACCCTCTCCCTTGTCGGAGAATCAGGCTGCGGAAAATCTACTGTCGGAAAATGTTTGATAGGTCTTGAAAAACCAACCTCCGGAGAAATCATTATCGATGGTATAAAGACAACAACATCCACAAAAAAAGATATCAAAGAACTGCGAAAAAAAGTTCAAATAATCTTCCAGAACCCCTACTCAAGCCTGAATCCCAAAATGACCGTAGAAGAAATTCTCAAAGAACCTTTTATCATAAATACAAATTTATCCAAAAATGAAATAAAAAAAGAACTCTCAACCCTCCTCGATATTACGGGGCTTTCAACAAACTTTCTTTCCCGCTACCCGCATGAATTTTCAGGAGGTCAAAGACAAAGAATAGGCATCGCCAGAGCTCTTGCACTCCGTCCTGAATTTATCATTGCGGATGAACCTGTAAGCGCACTTGATGTCAGCGTTCAAGCACAAATATTAAACCTTCTTCAGGATCTCAAAAAAGAACTCAAACTCACATACCTCTTCATCTCTCACGACCTTAGCGTCGTTAACTACATAAGCGACAGAATAGCAGTCATGTACCTCGGAGAAATTGTTGAAACCTCCTCTTCAGATGAAATCATCCATCACCCGAAACACCCGTATACAAGAATATTACTCGACTCAGCGCCTCATATAAATAAATCAGGTTCAAAAAAAATTATCCTGAAAGGCGACCTGCCGAGTCCTCAAAACCTGCCTGACGGCTGCAAATTCCACACAAGATGCCCCATGGCTTTTGATAAATGCAGCTCTATAGAACCTCAGTTCAAACTTCTTGAAAACAACCACTGCGTCAAATGCCATCTCTATGGCTAAGGGATGAGTTTGTATCAAATTTTTAATATACAAAAAAAAACTGGCAACTTTCCTTATTTTTGTATTTAGTAATATTAAAAATAAAAATATGTGTGTGAATACTGGACAAGGAATGCTTAATATGTCAAATTTATCAATCAGGATGCCCCAACATATTGATAAACCCATCAACGTCATGAGCGAAAAAGCCTTAAGAGAAATGGCTTATGAAAAAGGTGCCAAAGCTCTTGAAAGCCTTGGATTACCCGGCGACCTTCTATCTCCAAACAATTTACAAAAAGCAGAATCATCATCAAAACCTATTTTAAAAAAACTTCTTACCAAAAATAATCTCTTCAACATTGGAAGAATTTCTTTTCTCGGAGCTACTGCAGCAATCCTTGCAAAATACATATATAATACTTGCCAACAATCAAATAACACGCTATCCTAAATATTAAAAAATATTAATCTCTGAAAAAAATATAACAATTTTTTTTATGTTCGTTTTTTAAATATACATCAAATGAAAGAAATATAAGTGGAGGTAAAAATGTCTGATTTAAAAATCAATTTTCCGGTTAAAGTTCCTCAAGGCTTAAATGTTATGAGCAATGAAGCGAGAACAAAGACCATCCGTGATATAGAATCAAAAGTACTTGATGATATGGGATTGCCAAAGGATACGTTTAGCCAAACAAAAGCTTCAAAATCTAAAGTTTCTCAATTTTTAGAAAACGTGAAAGGAAATAAAATTCTTACAAAAAGAAATGCATTGATTGCTGCAGGGGTTGCTATCGTTGGTATAGCAGCAGGTGCAATAGCAAAACATATTCACAACAAAAAAGCATAATTAACTTTTGATAAAAAATACAAAAAGCAAGCTTATTTAAATAAGCTTGCTTTTTTATTACAAAATATTAAACTCATAAATCCCCTATTCATAAGGCTTTTATAAATTTTATATACTTTTTAGGCAATCATCTCTATCAAATTGTTTTTATACAAATATAGGGTTATAGAGTTACTATTATTATTTTTATAGGGGAAAAGTTATGACATCAGTAAATGGTTATTCAAATTATTCACAAACAGGCATGTATATTCCTTCTTACATGCAAACACCGGGGACAACAACCACAACAACAAACACAACAACTACAACGACTTCTGAGAAAAAAGGCGGAGTAGGAATGGGAACAGTCCTTCTTGCAGGTGCCGCAATTCTTGGAGGTATAATTACCTTTAAAAACGGAGGTCTGAAGAATACCTTCAAACAAATCGGGAAATTATTCGGCAAAAACGCAGATGACGCAGCCAAAAATCTGAACCTGCTCGAAAAAGGCAAAGCTCTTCTGAAAGGGACAAATCCAAACAAAGGCACTGACGCAGTAGGAGAAGCTCTTTCTGCAGCAGCAGGGAAAACTGAAAAAGCAAAATGGTCTGAAACCCTGGGCGATATGTACAAAAGTATAAAAAATAAATTTACAACAAAATCTAATACTGATGATATAGCTCAAGAAGCAGCAAAAAGAACAGCAAATGAACAGGCAGCAAAAGAATTTGCTGAACAAAGCCAAAAAGAATATTTCGGCAGAGTTGACCAAACAACAGGAAAATCCGCCCAAGAAAGTGCAGCTGTTTTCGAAGCAGCAGAAAGAAAAGCCAATAAACAGGCAGCAAAAGCAGCTGCTGAACAAAGTCAGAAAGAATATTTCGGCATAGTAGACCAAACAACGGGAAAATCCGCTCAAGAAAGCGCAGCAGTATTTGAAGCAGCAGAAAGAACAGCTAATGAACAGGCAGCAAAAGAATTTGCTGAACAAAGTCAGAAAAAATATTTCGGCATAGTAGACCAAACAACGGGAAAATCCGCTCAAGAAAGCGCCGATGTATTTAAGGCTAACGATGCAAAAGTTTCTCTACAACATAATAAAGCAGATGCAAAAGAAGCAATCGCAAAATATGGCAAAGATTCTGTGGAAGGTAAAGAAGCTGCCAGAGACCTTGCTAGAATTGAAGAACTTGAAAATGCACAAAAATCAGCTGATAAAATAGCACAAGAAGCGGCAGAAAGAACAGCCAATGAACAAGCAGCAAAAGCAGCAGCAGAACAAAGTCAGAAAGAATATTTCGGCAGAGTAGACCAAACAACAGGAAAATCAGCTAAAGAAAGTGCAGCAGTATTTGAAGAAGCTGCCGAAAAAGCAAAAGTGTCTCTCCAACAAAGGAAAACAGAAGCAGAAGCAACAATCGCCCAATATGGCAAAGACTCTATAGAAGGTAAAGAAGCTGCCAGAGACTTAGTAAAAATAGAAAACGAACTTAAAAACTATACAACAACATCACAACCAACAAATATACAAGAAATACTTGATGAAATTGCACAGGAAGAACAAATTGCAGACTTAAGACAAGCAGGCAGATAAATACAAAATACAACAAAAAAGCCACCTTAAAACGGTGGCTTTTTTGTTGCAAAATTCTCAACAACTCATAAGTTTCTTATTATCATCAACTGCCGTATACAAAACAGTATCAACGGCAGTTGTTCCTTTTTTGACAACACCGTTCACAACTATCACACCCTTGAGATGAACATCATCTTCTATCACCGAACCATCCCAGAGAATGCAGTTGTTCAATGTCACATTCTTCCCGACCTTGCAGCCCCTTCCGATAATATTACCTCCAAGAAGTTTGACATCATCACCAAGAACGCTTCCATCTCCAATAAGATGCTCATCTTCAACACTGACCCCTATATTGACATGTGAGTTCAAAATGTCAATAGATGACTGACGATACTGCGAAATTGTCCCGATATCACTCCAGTATCCGTCTATAACATAGGTATTGATGGGAATATTTTTTTCAAGCATGGAGGGAAATACATTCTTTGCAAAATCATAAAAACATCCCTGAGGTATTAACTTGAAAATATCAGACCTGAAAACATAAATTCCCGTGTTGATTAAATTGCTCTTTGCCTCTTCAACAGGAGGTTTCTCCTGAAACTCACTCACAAACCCGTCCCCGTCAACAACAACAACCCCGAAGTTGCATGTCTTGCTGTGAGGAACATATGTCAAAGCCATGGTTGCAACAGCTCCGCTGCTTTCATGGGATTCAAAAAGTTCATCAAAGTTAATATCCGTAAGCCCATCCCCGCTCATCACAAGAAAATTCTCTTCATCCTTGAAGAAAAATTCACATTTTTTCACACCGCCTGCAGTACCAGAGAGAGTTTCTTCCTGAATATAAGAAAATTTTATATTTGTAGGATTATTCTCCGTATATCTTTTCTGTATCTGTTCTGCAAGACAATATGTATTCGCTATAACTTCTTTTATGCCGCATTCTTCAAGTTCTTCCATAATAAAATCCATAAGCGGCTTGTTTGCAATAGGTATCAACGGCTTTGGAACATTTTTTGTGAGCGGATCCAACCTCGACCCGACTCCTGCAGCCATTATCATTGCTTTATTAATCACAGTACATTCCCCATTCGTTTTTTACTTAAACTCAGCCTTATTCTGGAATAACTCCTGCTGCGGTCTGTTTGAATTGAATTCTTTTTGATTATTCTGGCTGATTTTCTCTCCGAAAAATTGCAATATTGCAATAGAAATACCTGATATAAGCAATAAGATAATGATATATTCTATTATATTGTTCGGTGTTTTTTTCATCCGTTCTTCCTCTTTTCTGATGATATACAGAAATATCAACAATAATAAATAGCATAAAAAGATTTTATTTAGCAAAACATCATGCTATATTTTTAATATGTTTACTATAACCCGTTAAGTATAAATTTTTCAACCTTTAATTTTATTTTTGATAACAAACTGCAAAAACTATGAAAAAATTGAAAACAGACCCCATAAAAACAGAAAAACGAAAGCAGGATAGAATTAGAAGATACGAAAAAAAAGCGTATTATTCTTTTGCAACGATTATCCTTCTCATAGGAATCATCATCGTTTCAAGAAGTCTGTATCTTAATGTAAAAAAATATTTTACTTACAGCGAACAGCTCTCTCAGCTCGAAGAAATTCACTCTGAACAAACAGAAAGAAACGAAAAACTCAAATCAGAAATAAAACAATTCAACACCCTCGAAGGAATTGAATCTATTGCAAGAAACAAGCTAAAAATGGCTGAAGAAGATGAAGTTCTCGTAATAATCAAGAAAAATAAACCTGCTGAGGAAAAAAATAAAAAAACTAAACAAGAAAAAAGCTCCTATTTGAACGGAGCCGAATAAAAAATATAAATCAGACCTCTACAATCTCCATAGAGCGTTATTTGACCGCCACAAGGCGCGGAGTCATCCCCATCTCGCTCTGCAACATTTTTACATTGGCATAGGCCATTGAACGTCTTTTTTTTGCACCTCTGAGTATAAATCTTACGCCATCCGAAACATTTGACGATGGAATTTTGCTTTTGAACATTTTACTAAACCTCTTAAAAAACGACCGACTGTTTTTTCCTTATGAATTTTCTATCGACACATTTTCAGAAAAACTTTAATTTAAAATACATAATAATTTTCGACAAACATCATAAACCCTTGCCATAATTGAATATAATCGTTTTTATATTTCTTAACATTACAAAAAAATTAAAAAAAACTTAAAAAAATAAATATAAAAATATATACAGTTATATAATTTCATAATATAACTGTATGTGTATAAATAGGTAGGTGAGGGCAAAAAGATGACCAAAATAGCCATAATTTACCACAGCGGAAGGGGACATACAAAAAGACTTGCAACGGCTGTTTTAAACGGATGCTTATCGATAAAAGGTATCGAGGCAAAACTTATTGATGTCGAACATGTAAAAGAAAATATGGATTTTATCAATGAGTCCTCTGCTCTTATTTTTGGCAGCCCGACCTACATGGGGTCTGTCTCCGCTCCGTTTAAACAATTTATGGATGACACATCAAAAATATGGCTCAAACAGGAATGGTCAAACAAACTTGCCGCAGGTTTTGTCAACTCCGGCTGGCCAAGCGGCGATAAGTTTAACACAATGCTACAGCTCTCGGTTTTTGCCGCACAACACGGGATGATATGGGTAAACCCTGCAATAATCCCAGGAAACCTTTCAAAAGACCCGTCAAAAAAAGACATTAACAGACTAGGGAGCTTCTTAGGCGTTATGTCTATGGCAGAGTTCAGTGCTTCCTGCGAAAAAGAACCGCCTGAAGGCGATATGCAAACAGCGGAATTACTTGGAATAAGAGTGGCAAAAGCTGCAACTATATGGTCTAATGGGTTAAATAATACAAAAATTCAAGAGAATGATACAATGGAAACAAACTCTCAATCGGATACTACAAAAGAAGAAGGAGAAAAGAATATGAAAAAATATGTTTGTACAGTATGCAACTACGTATATGACCCTGCTGTAGGCGACCCTGATAACGGCATAGCCCCAGGCACAGCTTTTGAAGATATTCCGGAAGACTGGGTATGCCCTCTCTGCGGTGTAGGTAAAGATCAATTTGAAGTTGAGGAATAATGAAAAAGATTACTGAGAATATATTTTACTGCGGAGTCGAACATCATGACAGAAGACTGTTCGACCAGCTTGTCCCGCTGCCATGCGGTACAACATACAACTCTTACCTTGTCAAAGGCAGTGAAAAAACAGCATTAATTGACACAGTTTATCCTGAAAAAGCTGAAGAATTAATTAATAAGCTAAAAGAAGCAGGGATAAACAAAATAGATTATATAATCTGCAACCATGGCGAGCAGGATCACTCCGGTTCTTTGAACGAAATTCTAGAACTCTATCCTGCTGCAACCGTAGTGACAAATGCAAAATGCAAAGAGTTTATCATGGAAATGCTCCATGTTGATGAATCAAAATTCAAAGTAATAACTGACCAGGAAACACTATCTTTAGGCAATGTTACTCTGCAATTTTTGATATCACCATGGGTGCACTGGCCTGATACAATGTTCACCTATGTGGTGGAAGATAAAGCCCTGTTCACAACGGACTTTCTCGGTGCTCACTACCCGACAAGCGAAAAGAATATAGACAAAAGCGGAGATAAAGAACTGACAGAAGCAGCAAAACGCTATTACGCAGAAATTATGATGCCTTTCAGATCTTTCTGCGCAAAATACGTCAAAAAAATCAGAGATTTGAACGTAAAATACCTGCTTCCAAGCCATGGACCTTACTATTCAAATCCTGACTTCATTCTTGATACTTACGAAGAATGGACATCAGATACTCCCAAAAATCTGGTCGTCATCCCGTATGTTTCTATGTATGGAAGCACTGAGCTGCTTGTTGACTACCTCAAACAATCGCTTGAAGAAAAAGGAGTCGAAGTTAAGCTCTTTGATCTCGTAAAATCAGATGTCGGAGAACTTGCTATGGAACTTGTTGATGCAGCAACCATCGTTGTCGGAACATCAATGGTTCTTGCAGGTCCTCACCCTTCGGCCATAAACGGAGCTTATCTCATCAATGCTCTCCGCCCTAAAGCAAAATACTTCTCCGTCGTCGGTTCTTACGGCTGGGGAGGAAATATGGAAAACAAACTGGCTGAAATATTGGGCAACCTGAAAGTCGAAAAACTCGACTCTGTCATAATCAAAGGAAAACCGACAAATGATGACTTTATCAAAGTCGATGAACTGGCAGAGAAAATAGCTGAAAAACATAAATCATTATAAATTGACATTATGAAGCAAAAACCGGAACAGCAAATTGTTCCGGTTTTTTGTTTACCAAATAAAAAAGACCCGATTCAGGGTCTAAAAAGAGGGTTATTAATTCAGAGGATATTATCTAGAGGATATTTTTACTTAGTTATATTATTTAATGTTTGAAATTATGCATACCTTGGAACTGATTGTTTAATTCCTTGTTCTTCACCTTGTTCAACAGCTTGCAGTTCCTGTTGTAATGCTGCCAATTTTGTTTCAAGTTGTTCTCTTTTCATCTCAATTTGTTTTTCTGAATTGCTTATTTGAGCCTGAATATTCGTCAAATAAGTTTCATCAAAAACCATAGACCCCATACCATCCGTTGACATCTGAACAAATGTATACCCTGATGTCTGAGATGCAGAATCTGCTTCCATCAAAATTTGGTTTACACCGTATTTTGTCTTCTGTCCTGAATTTGCAAACTCTTGTTGAGTCACTGTACCATCACCGATTACACCGCCGAGAGAAGTCAAATCCATTTGATTTTGATAAAGTTGAGTGATTTGAAACTGCAAGTCAGAAATTTGACTGATAATCATCAACTTTCTAGTCGTTAACATTGCATACATAACCTATAACCTCCAACATATCCTTTTGAATTTTCATCTACCCTATATATTTATAAAAACAAAAACTGTAGAGAAATTGCGTCTCCTTTTCAAAAATAGCAGAAGTACAAAATCCCTGTATAACAAGACTTTTGAGCATTTATCATTTTTTAATATTTAAAAAATAAAGAAAAAATATAGATATAAAAAAGAAAAAGTATATATATTATATATTCACTTTTTTATAAAATATTACGAAATATTACAAAAGAGGACAAAGATAAATCTTTGTCCTCCAAAAGTTTATGAAAACTTTTATTATTTGCCCTGGCAGCCGAAAGAAATGGTAACTTTTTCATTCGGGTTGATGCTGGCAATCTTCATACCTTTCGGATTGACAAGGTATGCAACTTCATCGCTTGTAATATTAAATATACCGGCTGCACCGCTGACAGCTGTTCTTGTTACGTCTATAGGAGCCATAACCAGAGCAGTAGCAGCTTCACCGACACTTCTTGCAGAAGCGCCGAATTTACCTTGAAGAATTTCGCCGCCTGCAATACCTGTTGAGCCGACAACCTGCTCAGCAGCATTACCTGTTGCAATCAATGCACCGCCGAGAGTTCTTCCGACAGTACCCAATACCTGACCTGTAAATGAGAACGGAGCCTCAAACAGTCTTGCAACAATATTAGGTGTTTTCTGCTGTTGAACTTCTGCACTCAATATTTGTCTTGGCAGCTCTGTTTTGCATTTTCCGTTTTGTATATCCAAGAGAGCAATTTTCATAGCACCCTGGCATTTGCCGCTTGGTCTGATTACTTCAACAACTCTGCCGTGTACTTTTGAATTGCAAGGATAATTTACACCGTTAATAGTAACCGGTTCAAGTGTTTTAGCAACAAATCTGTCGCCTACACGGTTGTTTTTGGCACTCAGCTGGTCATCAACCTTTATACATATTGTCGGAACAGTAACAACCTGCTCTTTCTGAACCATAGCCGCCTGACCTGTCGGTTCGCAGTCACATGCTGTTGTTTCAGCGGGATCAATACCGAGAGCAATTCTTGACTGAGCAATCATTGCAGCCACATCGGCTCTTGATGCGTTTTTCTGAGGAGCAATCATATCAGGATGAGGACTGTCTTCGAGAACACCTTGTTTAAGAGCCTTGGCTACACCGACTTTAGCCCAATCCTGTACATCGCATCCGTCTTTGTAACCTTTGAGGATTTCATCAGCGTCACATTCACTCATAGGACAATTGAATGCTTTTGAGATGGTAGTCATTGCTTCTGCTCTTGAAACGGGTTTTCTCGGGAAGAATTTGTTGTTAGGATATCCTGCCATATAACCGTTTTCAACAGATTTTATGATAGAGTCATTTGCCCAGTTATAAGCGGGAACATCAGAAAACATACTTCTTTCACAGGATGTATCAGCCTGAAGATTGAACCCGTGCGCAATCAAACTTGCAAATTCAGCTCTTGATACGGGGACATTAGGTTTGAATGTTCTGTCAGGATAACCTGCAATAACACTCTTTGCCGTCAGCTTGTTAATATCGCAGCTTGCCCAGAAATTATCGGGGACATCCGGAAAAACATCCATCATCGGAGCAGCAGCCCCTGTTACATTTGATGGAACAGTAATAGGTTCATAATATTTTTTCAGAACTTCTTTGCTCGATTGAGTTTTGATTGTCATAGGGCACTGGGCACCGGCAAAATTCATGGGATTGCGAGAAACACCTACACCGTTAATATCACTTCCCGCTGCGCAAGGGTCATTATAACAAGGAAGCGAGGCAGCAGCGCCTGTTATAGGCATAATTGTATCGCATCCGCAAGGAGCAGCAGCCCCTGTCATCGGAACACCGAAATCACATCCGCAGTTCCCGGCAGAGATAACAGGCATTTGGGATAAATTACAACCGTTCCTTGAAACTTGAATGCCGTCATTTCCGCTTAATCTCATCCAGTTTGGAGTTGCAGCGGATAATGAAGTAGAGCCTGCGCTAAAAATTGAAGCAGGATATGCATAAGCCTGGATGCCCTTTTCCAATTCTCCGCAAGCGCTGTTTGGACAAACTCCGCAGGTAGGTTTTGATTTTTCGGGACATGGGTCTAAGATAGGACAAGCAGGTCCTGTTTCACAAGGGTCACAAGGATCACATGGGTCACAATCACATGGTGCCGCAGGACAAGGGTCACATGGGTCATCACATGGATCACAATCGCATGGAGCAGCAGGACAAACAGGAACTGCAGGACAAGGATTTGCAGTTTGAAGCGGACATGCACCGCCTGTTACAACAGGCAGCTCCGATTTTTTTGCAACTTCTCGAAAACCGCTTTCGAAAACTTGAGATGAACTCGGAGCGGAGAACATGCTTAAATCAGATTCTGCTGCACCTCCGACCTGAGTTCCGGCAGTAATTAATCCCATAGAAACAATCACTGCCGCTAAAGTTAACTTTCTAAATTTCATATGTACCTCCTCTTACGTAAGAAATTCCCGGAAAAAAATTCCGGTTATCTATCTTATTTTTTGTTATACATTCCGTTAATATGAAATATTTGTTTTAACTGATTATTATGTTTTTTCTATCAAATAATCATTACCGGAAATGCTTATCTTCGAGGACAATTCTCTATGAAATCAAATTTGAAAAGACTCTTGAAATAAAGATTGTTAATAACCTTAAATTATTTGAATTTTCGGTTAAGCAATAATATAATTTCTAGAGAAGAGATGTTTTATTTTTTAAGGATAGTTATATGAATAAATTTAAAAAATTGTTTTTTAGCAGAATAAATTTTGTATGTCTACTGCTTTTATTTAATATAATATTCGGGTGTCTTTCTTGTTTTGCAGGAGAGCAGGATGTTGTCGTTTCGAAGTATGTCGAATATTACAAGAAAATTTTTGCAGCAAGCAATTACGAAAAATATGACAAGGTTACACAGGAATACGGTTCAAGAAACGTTTTGAGCATGACTCTTCCTCCAAATGTTGATAAAAAAGTCATGAACATGTCTTATAAAAAACTTGTCAAACCTCTCTTAATACCTGACTATGAACTTGTTTTTGAAAAAGTTACAATGAATCAAAACAAAGCGCATATGATTTTCCGCAGCAAATACAACGAAAACGTAAGGCTGTATGCAACAGGCATAAAAGAAAACACTGAGTGGAAATTCGATAAATCATATATCGTCGTCAAAGATAAGGATAACAACTTTGACCCGCTAAAGAGTGTTTCTTTTTAAGAAAAACTTTGATTATTTAAGAGTGTTTATAGTATACTATCTCTAGAATAAAATCAGCCTATGGCATATAGAAGAAAAGCAACTAGCGGAGTTTGTTTATTATAGTTATGCTGAATTTCAAATATATTAAGGAAAGAGCTTCCGCAGGCAGTTGGAGACGAGGGTATAATTATTTCAAAGAATCTCAATTGCTTGATATTTGTCGAGAAAAAAATATTGTCAAAGCGAAAGTAAAAGGCAATTTTCAAGATTTCTACAACATAGAGCTAACTTTTGATGAAAACGGCATACACGCAAAATGTGACTGCCCGCTTGAAGAAGAATGGTGCAAGCATGCTGTTGCTGTCGGGCTTGAATCTGTCAAAAGACACTACTACGATGAATACATAACGGAAGAAACAGGAAAAACTTTTGAATACCCTGCTGAAAACCCTCCTCCGATTGAAAATTACAAATCAGCATTCAAATTTGTACTCAACCCTGATAAAAGACCGAAGTTTATCAGCATTCAAATAATCGAAAGAAAAACTCAAAAAGTTATCGATGATATAGAAGGACTTCTCAAAGCCTTCATTGCTGCTCAAAAAGCTGACCCGTCTTTTGAGCTGAATGATATACAAAGAGTCGAACTTGCCTTTGTTCAAGAATTATACAAACAGCTGAAGCCTTCGAAAAAATATCAGTGGTATGATATTCCCGTTCAAAAGTTTGAAACCTTCCTCAAATATATGAAACACCTTGAGGAGGTAATTGATTATGAATCACAAAAAAGACTTATTTTCTCTGATGATGAGTGGAAGCTTGTTCTTGCCGTGAATGTATCGGCAGTGGGTAATGTTTTGTTATCACTGCACTGGCATACGCCAAACTCAGAAGATGTTTTGCCTTTTGAAGAGGTTAAATATTTTTCAAGAACAATCAAATACGGACAGTACAAAAATCTTGTTTTCCCGACAAATGTTGCTGTGGCTATTTTGCCTCATTATCTGACAAAATCGACCTTCACTGATATAAGAGATGCTGACGGCGGAAAGTTTGTTTATGAAGAACTTCCAAAGTTGAAAAAGCTTATGGATGTTGAAATATCAGAAACACTTGAAAAACTCACCCTCTCTCAGCACCTTCCGAAAAATGTCGTAAAACTTACCTGGGATAATGAAGGAAAACTGAAAGCTTCTCTCGATTTTGACTACGACGGAATACTCGTTCCATATAGCAAGCTCACGCAAAAAACGCCTTATGTAACGGTAAAATATCCGAAGGAAGATTTGATTTACTGGATAAAAAGAAATCTCAAGCTTGAAAAACGAGCCTATGAAATGCTTGTTGACTGCAAGTTTATCCCCATGCAGACAAATAACCTGTATCTTGATGAAGATGAAGCAATAGACTTTTTCAACTACTATATGCCGAGAGCAACCCGTGAATGGTTCTTCGAATCAGAACAGGATTTGGACTTTTTACAGCTGAGCGAGAAACCTCTTTATCTCACAGCCAAAGTTGATTTTGACAAAAACTCGGACAGTTTTCATATCGAACTCGGAGCCAAAATAGGCAGAAACAGAGTGGATATGGAGGTGTTATATGATTATATGAGCCAGGGGAGAAAATATCTCTACATAAACAGAAAAGGATATGTGGAAGTTCCGACACAAACATTATTTATGATAGGTAAAGCGCTGAGCGCTTTTGATGCAATCCAAACGGAAGATAAAAAATATCACATAAAAACCTTCAGAGCGGGTATTATATCAGAGCTTGAAGAACTCGGTGTTGTCTTCTCCATGAGCAAAACTTTTGAAAAATTCTGGGGACAAATCAGCACATTCAATACAATGGAGCAAATAGAACTTCCAAAAGGTTTGCATGCTGAACTTAGAGAATATCAAATAAAAGGTCTTAACTGGCTGTGGTTCTTGTATTCTTACGGATTGAACGGAATACTCGCAGATGATATGGGGCTTGGGAAAACGCTCCAGGCACTTGCTATGATACAAAAAGCAAAAGAGGAAAATAAACAGAAAAAACCCGCTCTTGTCATCTGCCCTACGACAGTTGTGTTCAACTGGGAGAATGAAATCAAGAAGTTTACGCCGGACTTGAAAACACTGAATTTGACTGGCTCAACAAGAAGCAGCTTATATAAAAACATAAAATCCTCCGATATTGTCATCACTTCTTATGCAATAATCAGAAGGGATATAGAACTTCTGAAAAATCAAGAATTCAGATTTATTATCCTTGATGAAGCACAAAACATCAAAAATGCAGACTCTCAAACAGCACAGGCAACAAAACTGCTAAACGGACAGCATAAATTTGCTCTTTCAGGAACACCAATTGAAAACAGACTTTCTGAACTGTGGTCTATATTCGATTTTCTCATGCCTGACTTTTTGTATGACATAAACGAATTCAACTACCGTTTCGGCGTTCCGATTACGGAAAAAGGAGATAAAACAGTTGAATCAAGGTTGAAAAAACAAATTTATCCGTTCATACTTCGAAGGATGAAGAGAGATGTAGCCAAAGACCTGCCTGATAAAGTTGAAAACATTGCATACTGCGAGATGACACCGGAGCAAAGAGAGTTCTATCTTGAAGTTCTTGACAGTACAAAACAGGAAATCTTCAATAAAGCAGCAAACGGAGGTTTTGAAAAGAACAAACTCTCAATTTTTGCTGCTCTGCTGCGTCTGAGACAAATCTGCTGCCATCCCCGTCTGTTTGATAAAGATAACATCAGAGGAATAAATGAATCAGGTAAATTTGAGAAACTCAAATCAATGCTCGAAGAAATCGTTGAAGAGGGGCATAAGGTTTTGATTTTCAGCCAGTTTGTCGAGATGCTCGATATTATGAGAAGCTGGCTGCAAGAAAAAGGCATACGCCATGAATACCTCACGGGTCAGACAAAAGACAGAAAAGAAGCCGTTGAAAGATTCAACTCAACTCCGTCAATACCTATATTCCTCATAAGTCTAAAGGCAGGCGGCACGGGATTGAATTTAACGGGAGCAGATTATGTCATTCATTATGACCCATGGTGGAACCCGGCTGTAGAAGACCAGGCAACCGACAGAGCTTATCGTATCGGGCAGACAAAGAAAGTCTTTGTCTATAGAATTATTACAAAAGGCACCGTAGAAGAAAAAATCCAAAAACTGAAAGAACGCAAACGAAATCTCGTTGACTCCGTCATATCAGCAGACAGAGATATCGGAAAATCACTTACTTATGATGATTTGAAAGAAATTTTATCCCTTGATTATTGAATCTCTTTGACTTCGCCTAATGATGCAAGATATTCCTTATTTGCATCAAGCGTTTTTTGACTTGCAATAATCGATATTACAGACGGCTGAGAGAGATATTTGTTTGCAATTGCTTGAATATCTTCAGGTTTTATCTCATGAATGGCTTCGATTAACTTATCCCAGTAATCCTTGCCGTAATAAGTTGCAACAGACGATGAAAGCGCATCCGCTTTGCCTGCATTTGTTTCTAATCCTGATGAAATTCTGTTCAAATAGGTCATTTTGGCATTTTCTAGTTCCTGCTCAGAAACCGGGGTCGTTCTCAACATATCAAGATGTTTTTTGAAACCGTCAAGCGATTTTTGCAAATTTTCATAACTGCTTGTTCCGTTCGTTTTATCCTGAGTTGTACTCAAAATATCAAGAGATAACAAACCGTCGTTCGGAGCAGAGTCATAAGATGAAGAAACAGCATAGGCAAGCTTTTGAGTTTCTCTCAAATCATTGAACAAACGAGAACTGCTGCTGCCTCCCAAAATCAAATTCATAAGCTTAAGAGCTGCAATATCTTTTACATTGCCTGTTTCATTAATATGAAAAGTCTGAGTAATATGAGCCTGATTTTTTTCTTCCGCTTCAATCAAAACTTTTGTATTTGAAATCGGAGCAGGCGGGTCAATAGGCTTATAGAAATACGGCGTTGAGGCAACAGGCATTTGAGATAACTTGCTCAGAGCAATATTCTTGACATAAGCAGGTGCACTAACAGAAGCACTTGCCTTTGTGCCTGTCATCAGCTCTGCATAGAATTTTTTGACATCATCAAGAGTCAATGCATCTATGTTATCCATAATCTTTCGCATATTGTTGCTTCTCGGGTCGTCTTCCGGATACAACTCTTCAAGAACTTTATCATAAGGACTCTTCAATGAGCTTGCATAATTCATCTTGATTTGATTTTTGACTTTTTGCAAATTTTCCTCTGTAAATGCAGGATACATTAAAATTTCTTTGATAAGGTCAGAGGCAAGTGCAACTTTATCTGGTTCTGTATTGACAATAGCAGTAAGCCCTCTTTGAGCGGCACCAAAATCAAATTTTATATTATTCAAATTAGCAATTGAATACAACTCTGATTTCGGACGCAAAGAAGACCCTTCAGCCAGCATCCCTGATAAAACCATCGGAGCTGCAGGATTTGTATTAACAAAATTATCATGGCGATAATTCAAATCAAATGCTGCAAGCGATGTTTCATTATTTATATTATAAAAAGCTTTAATATTATTAGGCAGATTAAACTCTTCAACACTCGATGAGATATTCTCACCGAAATTGAAATTTACTCCTCCTGAGAAATTGACGGAAGAATTTGACTGAACTGCTGCCTGCTGCTGTTGAGCCTGTTTTGCCTCTTCAGGATGAAGGACGCCTATTGATACTCTGTTCAAATCAAGATAAGAACGAGCCGCATTCATTATATCCTGCGGAGTAATGCTGTCTATAATCTTATCTAAATCACAAAAAGCCATACTGTTTGAATTCGTGATATTCCCGCCGATAAGCCTTGTTATGGACATAGAATCTTCAGCTATATTTTTCAAAGAATGTTTGAAATTATTCTTGACAATAGTCAGTTCCTGCTCTGACATGGGAACAGTCTGCATAGAATAAATTCCTTGATATATCGCCTTCAATCCTTCTTCTGTTTTATCAGGGTCAAAATTTGCACTTATCATCATAGATGTCGGTGCATCATAATCAGAACTTACAACCTCCATATTTACTGATGCCTCTGTATTCAAAGGAGTCAGAAGTTTGCTCAGACGGGAATCATCATTCCCGACCAATGCTTCTATCAGGAGATGGGTTGCATAAGTCCCTTTTATATCATTGTTTTTAGGCCCTGCAAAAGCCATATTTACGAGAGAAGAGTCAATCATATGACTTGTCCTGTCTACTCTGACAGGATGGTCTATCGGTTTGAGTTCTTCTGTTTTCTTTAGTGCCTGATTTGATTGCTTATAAGAGTTGAATACTTTTGCAATTTTTGCAATAGCCTCATCAGGATTGACATCTCCGACAAGGACAGTTGTCATGTTATCAGGAGTGTAATACAGATTATAATAATCAACAACATCATCTCTTGTTATATTTTGAATATTTTTGACACTGCCTCCAATCAAGTCCATACTTGAACTATTAATCTGAAACAGATTTTTCAAAATAATACTGTTAATCTCTGCGCTCGGGTCGTCTTCAAGCATCTGAATTTCCGATTCAACAGGACCTCTTTCTTTTTCAATCATCTCCTGAGAAAAAGTCGGATTCAGGAGCATATCAGAATGAATATTCAACATATTATCAAGGTCTTCAGGCTTTTGAATAACCGATTGAATATAGTAGTTTGTAGTTGCAAATCCGGTGCTTGCGTTGTATCGACCGCCGATTTCGTTGACCCTTCTGACAAACTCCCCTGGCTGCAACTTCGATGAACCGTTAAATAAGTTATGTTCAATAAAATGGCTTATACCCCGTTTGTCATCAGCTTCATTCATCGAGCCGACTTTGACATAAGTATTTATTGTTGTCGGGCCTTTTTTGGGCATTATAATAACTTTTTGTCCGTTTGCGAGTTGATACAATTTGGCTTCGTTATGATTATAAGGAATTTTGAATGTCGCAACCTGACGGTATGGCACAGGCTGTGCAGAATTCATCGTGTTTGCACGAAGAGAAGATGTTACATCATTCGGATTTACCCACCCTGAATTTTGAGAATATTGCTGGTTTTGAACAAAATAAGGAGGATAACCGTAATTATAATATCCGGCAGCATTATTCTGTGCAGGCTGTTGATTTTGCACAAAAGCCGGTTGAAAATCTGTTTTGTTATTATATAAAAAGTTATTATTTACGACCATAACTATTCCCAGAAAAAACGTTTATATTTTAAATAAAAACATAAACAACCCAAAAAATTGCTAGCCTTAACAAAAAATATATATTTAAGTTACGAAAATTTATCTCGAGGCAACACAAAGCATCTCACGGGCAACTTTAGCAGCTGCAACCGTTGAATTTGCACTTGTATCCAAAAACGGAGATAATTCTAACATATCCATCCCGACAATATTTGAGTCAGCCAAAACTTTGAAATAACTCATCAACTCACAGAAAGAAAATCCCCCCACCTCAGGAGTTCCAGTCCCTGGAAGAAGTGATGGGTCAAGTACATCCAGATCAAGTGTAATAAATACCGGTCTGCCTTTTATACCTGAAAGAATATCTCTGAAATCTTCCGCTGATTTCACAAGAGTATTATGCTTTTTCATCAGCTCAAACTCATAAGCTTCACCGGACCTTATCCCTATTTGCGAAAGGTTATCAAATCCGATTAAATCAGCAACTTTCTTTATAACTGTAGAGTGAGAGAGAGGCTCTCCCAAATATTCATCTCTCAAATCCGTATGAGCATCAAAGTGAACAACATACAAATCAGGATATTTTTCATAATAAGCTTTTATGGCAGGATAAGAAACAAGATGCTCTCCACCTATACCAAAATATTTTTTCCCGGCAGAGAGAACTTCTCTTGCTGCGTCATATACCATATCAAGAACTCTCTGAGTGTTTCCAAAAGGTAAATCAATCTCTCCTGCATCATAAAAAGATATATCTTCCAAATCTTTATTGAAATAAGGCGAATAAGTTTCTATTCCTCTTGATGCAACTCTGATTTGCTCAGGTGCAAATCTTGTTCCAGGACGAAAAGAACATGTCCCGTCAAAGGGCACCCCAATCATAATCCACTCTGAATTATTTGGAGTTTCATCAGACGCCATCCAGTTTTTTGAAATAAACGGAGTCCTAAACATCTTGACCTACAAGCTTTTTAACAAAATTAGGCAGAGCAAACGCCGCTTTGTGAATATCAAGATTGTACAATTTTGCCTGTTTTGCAATCTTTTGAACCCTGTCTTCGGCAATAAAGCTCAGAGGTTCTACTGTATTTGAGCAGAATGCCCAGCTCCAGTATCCTCCGGGATAAGTCGGAATAGGTCCAAGGAATGTGTTAACTTTAGGGAAAGCTTTCCTCAAAAGAGGATACATCATCTTCATCTGTCTTTGATTAACAAAAGGAGATTCAGATTGAGCACTCATAATCCCGCCTTCTTTGAGCGCTTTGTTTACATTTGAATAAAATTCTTCCGTAAACAACCCTTCACCAGGTCCCATCGGGTCGGTTGAATCAATCAGAATGATATCAAATGCATCTTCCTGCTGTGAAATATAGTCAATGCCATCTCTAACCTGAATGTTAACTCTCTCATCATCAAGCATTCCGGCTATTGATGGAAGATACTTCTTGCAGGCATCTATAACCATTCCATCTATCTCGCAGAGAACAACTTCTTTTACTGTATCATGTTTCAGAACTTCTCTCACTGTACCGCCGTCACCGCCGCCGATAACAAGAACTCTCTCTGGATTAGGATGAGAATTCATAGGAATATGAGAAATCATCTCATGATAGAAAAATTCATCCCTCTCTGTAGTCATCACAAGACCATCAAGCAGCAGAACTTTTCCTAAACCCTGTGTTTCCAATATATCAATTGTTTGATATTCTGTTTTGGCACTATAGAGAACATTTTGAGTTTCCATAGTAACTCCAAACCCAAGCTCATTAAGCTCGGTGTATTTTAAATCCATCACACCCATCCACGTAATCCTCTGTTGATACTATGAAATCTGTTCTTTCAATTCAAACGGTTTTTCATCCACTCTGAGCATATCTTTTGAAAGAATTCCTCTTTTCAAGATAGAAAAAGAACCTTTCTTTGATGAAAATACTTTCTTCAAATAATCATAAGCAACTTTCGGGTCGCAAGATTCTCCGCAGGTAAATAAATCTACAGCAGCATACCCCAACTCTGGCCATGTATGAATAGCCAGGTGCGACTCGGAGATAATAACAACTCCGCTTACACCATGCGGACTGAACATATGAAAACACTTCTGAACAACTGTTGCACCGCATTTTATTGCAGCATCAGTCATATGTTTTTCAACCAAATCAACACTGTTAATAATGTTCGAATCGCAGTCAAAAAATTCTGCTAGAATATGTCTTCCTAAATATGTTCCATGCAATTCCTTTTTGTTATCGGGAAGAGCAACCTGAGGTGATAGTATCAATTTCTGTCCTCTCCATTCTTCAAGATTAATATATACACAACACAAGTTTTTATTAATTTTATCTCTTGTATATTACTATAAAAAATCGTCAACAACAAATTTATCACAAAATATTAAAAAATGTAACAATAAAGTTTTTTTGTGAAAATTAAAAGAACAAATTGTTTTTATTATAATATAAGCGTTTTAAATAAGTGAATAGGTATTAAGAGTATTAAAGGAGATTTCTATTATGGGTAATTCAGCAATTTTCGGTATTTCTTTCGGCGCAAACACTGCAATCCCACCAAAAGAACAACAAGCAGTAGAAACAGCTGGACAAGTAGCACATCATCAACAAGCACCTGAAACAGCTGGACAAGTAGCAAACAACCTTGGAGGTACATTAAGCCTCGCAGCTTAATAAAAAATAAAAAAACAAGAAAGATAGAATGAACGGCTAAGACTTTGGAGTGAATGAGGTATGTCAAAACAAACTATTAAAAAATGTTTATTGTTATGCTGGATCGGCATGGTTATCATGATGTTCTGCGGAGCAATAAATACAATCAATCAAAGCAATATGGATATGACATCTCAAACAAATATTATATCGGCTTTTAACGGTTAAACGATTAAAGGCCGATTTATACTGTAAAATCGACCTTTAAGCAGCTAATATATTATTTTTTTGAGAGTGTCTTTTTATCCTGTATTGCAAATTTTTTTGTTGTCTGATATTCGGAAATCAAGCGCTTTGCTGCATTCACTGGAACAGCAAAGCCTATTCCGATGTTTGATTTATTGTTATCGGGGTTATAAATTGACTGATTGATTCCTATAACCTCTCCATCCATATTAACAAGAGGTCCCCCTGAGCTGCCCGGGTTTATTGCTGCATCAGTTTGAATTTTATTGCGTTCATAGTCTATTCTGCTGATTATACCTGTTGTAAGCGTTCCGCTAAATCCAAACGGGTTGCCTATTGCCAGCACTTTTTGTCCTACTTTTACTCTTTTTGAATCACCAAGTTTTATTGTTTGCAAAGACTTTTTAGGTTCAATCTTCAAAAGAGCAAGATCATTATTCTCTCCCATAACCGCCAGTAATCTGGCTTTATACTTCTCGTTATTATAAAGAGTAATGTTTATATCCTTCGTATCCTCGATAACATGGGAACTTGTCAGTATTATTCCTGATTTGTCTATTATAACTCCCGTCCCGCTTGAAACTCCATCCTCTATATCTGCATCAATAACAACAACCGACGGTGTTATTTTTTCATAGACATCTATCGTCGCCATCTCTTCCATGGAATAAGAATATGCGGAAGAAACAACAGAAAATTGAATAACCAACATCATCACAACAGATAATAATAATTTAACCATAGTGTGCATAAAACTCCTCTATTTCGGCAACTATATTTAAACACCACTAAAACTTTCTCACTATACCCTTTAAGTTAATACCAATCAGCTATTTATAAGAAAAGCAAAAAGCCCCCTAAAATTAGGAGGCTTTTTGCTTTCTTTCAAAAATATACTACTTATCAAAATAGAAGCCGTCTTCCTTCATCCTTCTGATAACTTCTCTTAAATTATCATCAGAAGCGACAAAAGACAGTCTGAAAAATCCTTCCCCGTAACGTCCGAATCCTGACCCGGGGACAAGTACAATACCTGATTTTTCAAGTATATCCTGACAGAACTCTACTGATGTCTTGTATTTTTTCGGGATAGGAAGCCAGAGATAAAAAGTAGCTTTAGGTATATTCATGGAGTCTATATCCCATCCAAGCTCTCTAAATCCGTCAGTAATAATTTTTTGTTTGATTTCGTAGTTCTTGTTGCTCTTTTCGATATATTCATCGCCTTCTTTTGAAACAAGAATTTCAGCCGATGCTTTCTGTATTGCCTTGAAGACGCCTGTATCAACTGTTGACTTCAACTTACCCAAAATAGAAACGGCATCAGCATTACCGCAAGCCCAGCCGACTCTCCAGCCTGTCATCGCATAAGGTTTGCTGAAGCTGTGGAATTCTATAGCAATATCCTTTGCCCCTTCTACTTCAAAAATACTATGAGGAGCTTCTTCACCTCCAAAGAACATATCAGCATAAGCAACATCGCTGACTAAGAGATAGTTGTGCTTCAAGCAAAACTCAACAACACTCTTGAGATAATCCAATGTAGCAGTAGCACCGAGTGGATTGTTCGGATAATTAACAACTACAGCCTTAACTTTATCCTTTGAAAATCCGTCTTTTTCAAGCTGAGCAAGAACTTCTTCCATATCAGGCATATAATTGTTTTCTCTGGTCAGAGGTATGGAATAAGCATATCCGCCGATTACTTTTATCTGTTCTTTATAAGAAGCATAACCAGGGTCAGGAATCATTATTATATCCTGTTCTTTTTCGTTCAAAGTAGGATTGACTATTGTTCTGAACATATTGGCAAGACCTTCTTTTGAACCGATTAAAGAAAATACCTCTGTTTTCGGGTCAATATCAACGCCAAAACGTTTTTTCATTCTTTCTGCAACAGCTTCGAGGAAAAACATCTCACCCTTTGTCGAGGAATAAGTGTGCATACTGTCTGTTTCCATTGCCTTTGTAAGAGCATTAATTACAAACTCAGGCGGTCTTTGAGCAGGTGCTCCCATACTCAGCTTAATAGGAGCTCTTCCTTTCTTCGTCAGCTCAGGAGTCAATCTTGTTGTTTCTTGAGCAATCCTGAACATAATATATGTTTCAAGAGTTTTTACATAATCAGAGTAAAGTGCTTTAACATCTGCCATACTTCTTTTACCTCACAAACTTTCACTAATATCGTCGATAAACTAATCCATACATCTAAAAAATATCTTATTTATCAGAAAATAATCTTACCATAAGTTACGTCGATTGAATAATTTTTTTTAATTTTTTTGTGTTTTTTGTTAAAAAGAGCTTTAAAAAGGGTAAAATATAAGTTATAATCAAAAAGTTGTAATATTTCACGGAGGATGCTCATATGAGACTAAAAATTAATGGGCGTAATATCACTATTACTCAAGCTATCAAAGACTATGTAGAAGAAAAAATCGGTAGAATAGCAAACCACTATGACCAGATTATTGAAATAGAAGTTACTCTCGGAGTAATCAAAAATCCGAGTGTAGCAGAAAATCATATTACAGAAGTTACCTGCAAACTCGCAGGCGCAACAGTTTGCGTGTCTGAAGAAGCAGAATCAATGTATGCAAGTATCGACCTCGTTGCAGATAAACTCAACAGACAGGTCAAAAAACACAAAGAAAAACAACTCAAAGGCAAAACAAAAAATGATTCAATCAGAACTTCTTCTCAAGAGGAAGCTGCTGAAGCTGAAGAAGCTGTCGTTGAATAAATATTTTCTAATATACAAAAATCGGCTCTATAATTTATAGGGTCGATTTTTTTTGCAAAAAATACTATATAATATATAATATCTGATATATAATTATTTATATCATTCAAATATGGAGAGCAGAATATTGTTACCGCTAATTTCAGAAGAAGTTTCAGGGAAAATTTTCGATGTTATATTCAAAGATGTGAACACCTGGAGAAAATCCATGATTCACTACATCAAAGATGAAAACCCTGAAATAAATACAGCAATCATCGAAGCTGCAAACAAAACATCACTTGACCCGAAAGCTGTTGCACTAGGGGCTTATATGACATACAAACTGATAGAAGAAGCAGCCAAAGACCAGGAATTTATTATAGAAGACTAACCTATTTTTTTGATAGTTTCTCTAAAGCCGAATCTATTACTTCCCGGAAAGTTTTTCCTCTATACTCGGGAGTAACAAACATCAAACCTTTAGAAGTATTATCAAGGAAAAATGCGCCTATATGCAAAGGCGTCTTTTTTGTGAATAAATATTCTTCATCCAATTTTCTTACGAGTTCATCCCCTGATATTCGTGTCGTGCTCTGAAGATGCTCTCTCGCAGCTTTTGATATTCCTCTTGCCATTTCATCAGGCGTCAGGTCAAAAAATTGTTTCTGCATAACCTTATCTATAGGAAGCCTTCCCTTGAATGAAACATTGTTTACAGGATGAATATTCATATATAATCCCTTTCATAAAATAAATTCTTATATTCTATATCTATAAAGAAAATTTTTTGACATCCCATATAGATTTTTTGACTTAAAGACTTTTGGTTTCACTCAAAGTGATTAATAATATAAGGCAAAGAAGCTTTTTATATAAAAAAAGAGAAAGCAGCCGGTAAGCCGGGTTCTGTTTTAAACGGTCATCTATCTCGAACAGCCGTTGCCGGCTGCCTCAAGCGGTTTTTCGAAAAACGGCGGGTCACCTTAGCTTTTCTGTCAACCTTGCACTAAACCGGGGTTTACCTGGCCGATACCTCTCGATATCGCCGGTGGTCTCTTACACCACCGTTGCACCCTTACCTGTAAGCAAACGCTCCATCGGCGGTCATCATTTCTGTGGCACTATCCTCACAGTCACCTGCACCGGACGTTATCCGGCGGTCTGCCCTCTAGTGCCCGGACTTTCCTCAGGCATCTCTGCCCGCGACCGTTCAGCTGCTTTCTCTGGTATAATTATTTCATAAGCGCATAATTTTGAGAACTCACTATGAACTTTTCTAAATCTCCTCATCTTATACAAAAAATGTTCGATACTATCGCAGAGAGATATGACTTCAACAACAATCTTATATCTCTCGGGCTGCATAAAAAAATCAAAGAACTAGCAATAAAAAAACTAAAACTGAATGAAAACTCAAAAATTCTAGACTTATGTACAGGAACAGGTGATATTGCATTTTTTTTGAAAAGAAAATATCCTGACGCCTCGGTCATAGGCATAGATTTTTCTTCTGAAATGCTAAAAATTGCAAAACAAAAAAACAACAGTGATATAAACTTCCAAAAAGCTGACTGCACAAACCTGCCTTTTGATGATAACTCTTTTGACTTATGCACTATATCTTTCGGGCTGAGAAACATCGAAAATCAAGGCTCTGCTCTCAAAGAAATCTATAGAGTGCTGAAAAAAGGCGGAATTTTTATGCACCTTGATTTTGGGAAAAGCTCAAATTTTGCAGATAAAATTTTTGACCTCCTCGTTCCACCTATGGTCAAAATATTCTACAAAAACTCAATCCCATATGATTATCTGCTTGAATCAAAAAAAACTTTCAAATCACCTGATGAACTCATTAAAACTTTTGAAAACCATGGTTTCAAATTTGAAAGAAGACATGACTTTTTGTTTGGTGTAATATCCTCACAGATTATGAAAAAATGAAAAGGAGTAAAATATGAGAGCCGTCGAATTCAGAGATAACGAACTCAAATTGAATAAAAACCACGAAAAACCAACCCTTGCACCGAATGAAGCAATGGTAAGAATTAAATATGCAGGTATATGCAATACCGATATGGAACTCATCAAAGGCTATATGGACTTTAACGGTATTCTCGGACATGAATTTGTCGGCGTAGTAGAAGATGTAAACTCTGATGATAAATCTCTTATCGGCAAAAGGGTCGTCGGAGAAATAAGCGCAGGATGCAACAACTGTGAATGGTGCGCAAAAGGGTTACAAAGACATTGCCCTAACAGAAAAACCATTGGTATCTGGAGAAAAGACGGCTGCATGGCTGACTACATAAACATGCCCGTAGAAACTCTCTTTGTTGTTCCTGATAACCTCAGCGATGAAGAAATAGTTCTTGTTGAACCTTTTGCTGCAGCACTCGAAATTCTTGAGCAGCTTCATATCAAACCGATGGATAAAGTTGTCATCATGGGAGATGGAAAACTCGGACTCTCTATCGCATTTGCCCTGTCAAAAATTCCTTGTTTTCTGACCATGGTTGGAAAACACAGCGAAAAACTGGCTATAGCAGAAAAAGAAAATGTAGACACAGTATTATTTAAAGACTTCAAAATAGAAAAAGAATATGACGTTGTAATAGAAGCAACAGGCTCTGTAAACGGCTTTGAAACAGCTCTTGCGCTGACAAAACCAAGAGGCGTTCTTGTTCTGAAAAGTACCGTTGCTGCTGATAAACCGCTGAATCTTGCACCTGTAGTAATCGATGAGATAACAGTCTTAGGTTCCCGCTGCGGTCAGTTCAAACCGGCAATCAACTATCTTTCAAAAAATAAAACAGGCATAAAATCAATGGTATCAAAAATTTTCAAAGCTGATGATGCTCTGGAGGCGTTTGAATATGCAAAACAAAAAGGCGTTCTCAAAGTCCTAATCGACTTTTCATAAGAGTATTAAAGACTTTATCATTTTTTGAAAAAATCTCTTGACAAAATGTTAGTTATGCCTTACATTTATTATATAAATTGTTAGTCCGAACTAACATAAAGGATAAAAGAATGACCTGCTCTTTTATTAAAGAAATCGATGAGTACATAAAAAAATATGAAGCTCTTTTGCTCTCATCAAAGAATATGAGCCTCAAACATATTTGCAAATCCTGCAATAAAAAATCTCCTGATGACGATAAAAACTAATCCAACCTAAACAAATATCGTCGATTAACCATAATCCATTACATTTTGATCTGCCGATAAAAACGGCAGTTTTTATTTTCTTCACAAACTTAGGGACTCTGATGAAGAGTTGAATGATTGTTTTATCAAATTACTGAGTTTTGCAATTTTTTCATGAATTTCTCTGCACTCACAGCAGTGTTCGAGGTGTTTTTTTATTCTCAAACTCATTTCATAGTCAAGCTCTTCATCAAAATACTCATGCATTCTGCTCTGTATATATTCACATTCTGTATTCATAACTATCTCCTTATTGCAAATAATCTTTGAGTTTTGTTTGCAGCTTTTGTCTTGCACGTGCTATGCGTGATTTTACGGTTCCGACGGAAGCACCGGTCGCACTTGCTATTTCATCATAAGAAAATCCCTGCAGCTCTCTAAGCATAATAACAGCCCTGTATGGTTCCTCGAGTTCTGATATTGCCCGTCTGATTATACGTTTCATTTCAGAATTTTCACTGCATTTATCAGGAGAATCTTTGGGGCATTCCAACTCTTTTTCGGTTTTTGAACTTTCTTCTTCCTCAGAAAAAAAAGAATCAAGCGAAACAGTATTCAGCTTTCGTCTTTTTTTTCTCAGCTCATCAAAGAATATATTTGTTATAATCTGGCTCAACCAGCTCTGAAAACGCTGCGGATTTTTCAAATTTTTCAAAGAACGGGCAACTCTAAGCATTACATCCTGCATAAGGTCTTTTATGTTTTCATTCTGAGGGTCAAGTTGATATAGACGCATATATATATAGTTTTCATGACGTCTGATTAACTCCTCCATAGCAATATTATCTCCTCTTTGTGCATTTATAACCAAATCAGAAGTATCAGAGTTTTTATACTTATTTTTTTGAAAATATTCTCTCGGATTTTTCATGACATTCGTATTTTTTAAGCTCCATTCAAAAATAAGCCCAAAGTAATTTATCAGAAAGCATCTTTGTTATATAATCACTCAGGTATAAATGATTTTTCAAAAAACAAAATGCACAACAACAAACTAAAACAACTTATTCTCAAAAATAAAAATCTATATCTGACAATATCTTCAGATAAAGTGGAAAATGACAACGATTTTCTAAACGCAGTTGCCTCGGCATTGAACAACGGAGTGCAAATAATTCAGCTGAAAGATAAACACTCCTCGCCAAAAAGAATTGTAGAACTGGGAAGAAAACTCAGAGAACTGACTTCCTTGTTTGACGCCCTGTTTTTCATAAACGGAAGAGCTGATATAGCCTATGCTCTTGATACTGACGGAATCCATCTTGAAGAAGACGACCTGTGCATTCATACGGTTAGGACAATCCTTGGAAACAACAAAATAGCCGGAATATCTGCAAAAAATTCTCAGCAACTTTCAGAAGCAATAAAAGAAAACGCAGACTATATAACCATCTCAGATAACCTGATTGATAAAATACCTCTACTCAAAATGCCGTATTTTTTAGAACCTGATAACATAGAGAATCTTAATCTTTTGATAAAACAGGGCATAAGACGCTTTGCCCTAAATGAAGATATCCTGAAAACCAATCCTGATATTCTTCAGAAACTCAGACAAAATTGAAAGTATCACAAGATAAATCATCTTTATGAAAATCAGTTCCGCCGGTTTTCAGCAGGCTGTATTTTTCAGCCAGTTTTTTGATATTCTCGCAATCATAAAACTTGATAATCCGTCTGTGACGCCTATAAGGATAATACACCTCTATACCCTCCAAGCCGTAAGATATAAGACGTTTGATAGTATTGTCCATATTAAAAGTCCACATACAGCATGGATGGGCAACAACAGCCATGCCTCCTGCTTTTTTGATTGCCTGAATAACTCTTTTGGCACTTCTTCTCGGGAAAATACGTATGATATCATATTCTGTTGAGCACTTATGATGAGCATAGAGTTTTTTGAGTTCTTCACACTCAAAATCCACATCATACCCGAGAATATGCATAAAAACATACCCGTCCCAGCAGTCAAATTCAATACCTTTAACAATCTTGATATCTTTATCTTCGAGGTCTATTTCATCATAAGCCCTCATTGTATTATGGTCAGTAATCGATATCATTCTCAAACCGTTCGCCTTCGCCTGAGCAACAATTTCTTTCGGACTCAGCATACCATCAGAAGCACAGGAGTGCAGATGCAGATTGACTCTTGAAAAAAACTCTTCCTCTGATATATTTTCCAAAAAATTTTTCATAAGCTTATAATCTTCCATCAAGCCAGTTAAGAATTTCCGTTTTTATCTCGGGCTTGCTCTTATAAAGCAAAATCCCTGAGCCGCCACGAGGGTAAACTATTTCTTTATATTCTCCCTGTGCTATTTTTGAAATCTTATCAACAGCAGCAACGGAGAGCCTGTCATTTTCGCCGGCTATTGCAAAAACAGGTCTGTCACCATAGTCAACTAATTTCAACAATATGCTGTCACCGTAAAATTTTTCTGTAGGAGAAATCATTACAATAGTTTTGATTTGATATTTTCTCATCGGCGCAGCAATCGCAGCCGTATTTGCTCCGATTCCTGAACCGATAATAGCAATCCTCGATAAATCAAGCTGCTTATAGTTTCTTAAATTATCAATCCCGAGAACAACATCTTTCGGATATTTTCTGAAAATATCAGCATTAAAATTCTGCCAGTAACGTTTTTGCATTTTTCTGTTATAAATACTCTGCCCATGCCCTCTCAGGTCAATTGTCAAAACAGCATAGCCTTTTGAAGCGAGATTATAAGAAAATTTTCCCCAGTTTTTCTGAGTTCCGCCAAGAGAATGGAGCAATATTACAACAGGTAATTTTTCTTTTGATTTCGGAATATACAAATTGCCTTTTATAATCATCCCATCATCAGTATTATATTCAACAGGAAGACTTTTCATCTTTGAAGCTTTTGCCCCGTAAGCCTCCGTATAAACAAAACACCCTAAAAATATAATCAAAAAATATACTAAAAATTTCTTAAACACGATTCATCTCTTTCAGTCAAAATTTTTCTTATTTATATTATCAGAATACAAACTCTTTTGCATCCATCAATAAATAGAATTTGATATATAACCGTATTATTTATATAATTTTTTGAGAAACGGAGAAGTTAATGGAAAAAGATATAATAGGATTCTACGGATACCCTGACCCTCAGATATTTCAGCAGATAATAGAACAAAACAAAGATTGCGAAATCATAGACCTTGATGTCGACTACAACGCACCTGATGCAGGAATACTTCCTGAAGCCTACTGCGTCATAATCAAAAATATAATTAACAATTCAATAAATCTGAAAAACCGTCTGAGATATATCCTCGCATCTGTCGGAGAAGAAAAATGCAACTCCGGGATGTTTGCCTCCATCATTCTGAAAGAACACGGACTTAATGTTATACAAACAAAATACGAGAAGTATCCGGATATTACACACCCCACCCCTGTTTCAAAAAGCAATCTGCCGCTTGCCGATAAAATAAACACAATAACAGAAGGTATCTACAAACCCTGCACAAAAAAACTGACAGAAACAAAACCCACCATAGGCTTCTGGGGGGTGCCTCCGAATGACTTTAGAATATTGGAACTCTTCCCCGATACAACCCATGTCTATGGCTGGTTGAGATGTGTCGAGGCAAAAAGACCTGCTGACCTGGAGCTTGAAATGCAAATAGACAGAGATGTACCGACAGTCTTTTTCTCTCAAACTTTTTGCGGTAAAATGCAATTGGCAAAATACCTTGCCGATAAATACAACGGTCTTTACATCGACATCGATGACAAAACAAACAGATCAGCCATTGCAAAAGTGGAAGCATTCATAAACCTGAGATAAAACAATGACAGAATACTATCTTGACGCAGGAACAACCTGGAGCAAACTGCTCGAACTTGATGCAGAAGAACAAAACCTATGTTTGGACGCAAAATATCTGATTGAAAAAAACAAAGCATTCAAGGATAAAAACAACAAAACAAGAACAGGCTGCCTCTACCTCTTCCCGTCAAAACTGCTAAAAAACCTTGACATCAAAATAGACGGTGCAACAGGACATATGGTCAAAAATATGCTCAAAGACAAATCAGGATACCTGAACGAAATTCTTGCACTCGCCTACGGCTCAAAGAAAAAATTCGGGGACTGCGAAAACAGAGTTATCCTCGATATAGGCAGCAGGGATGCAAAATGGATAAAATTCAAGAATAATAAATATCAAGACCTAGACTGGAACGGCTCCTGCGCAAGTGCAACGGGCGCAACAATCGAAATGCTCTGCAAATTTTATAATATAAACACTGATACCCTCCCTGATGTTGATGAAAAACATTCTGTTACCTGTGGTGTCTTCGGTATGGAGAGAATCATGGATGATATTGCAAACGATGTTTCCCCTGAGATAAGTATCTCAAAATATATACATGGAATTGCCTACAACATGTGGAATTTCACATCAAGAGAAAAAGAAATTTATCTCTCAGGAGGATTATGTCTGAACAAATGCTTCATTAAACACCTCGAAAAATATTGCAAGGTTCACCCGCTCGGAAGAAACATGCTTATACTGGGTCTTTTTTAAAAAAATAAAAAGTGATATAATTAAACCTATAATCATAGAAACAGGAGATTTCAGGGTATGTCAAAGGCAATTAACTGGCCTGAAAAATATGCGGAAGAAATTTTGAAAGAAAATAAAAACGAAATCAAAATCGCCATAAGACTCGGTACGCTCTATGATGAGAATGAATATTACAAACAGGATGACATCGTAGATATCAGAACAGGCGATAAAATATTGCGAAAAGCCCAAATCGCATGCCCGACCAAAACAACAAAAATTAAAAACATCGCAACCTCAGACTTATACAGGCTTAAAGGCGATTTGCACTCAAATGACTCTATTGTCAAATTCCTCACTGATACATATAATAAAAAAGTGGATGAAGAAACAACAATCACGATAATAACCTACAAAAACCTTGATATTGTAGAGGAAGAGACATAAATTAATTTTTGTAAATATTAATGTATTTGAAGGAAATTATCAAAACAAATTTTATTTTATAATAGTGAACAAATAAATGTACTACCATATATTTCAAAAAACAATCATAAACAGGGGTTAAGGTAATATGAAGAAACAGCAAAAATTCAAATTCATCAACAACATCAAAGAACTCGGACCACGATTGAAGTGGATACTGTTCTCTGAAATGCAGGACTACAAAATCAATTCAAAATACATTGATATGATTTGTCCCGAGCCTGAGAACAAATCACAAAAAACTCAATCCGATATGCTCGAAGAGATGGTAAAACAAACTCTTATCAAAGAATTTTCCCCTGAAATTCAAAAAATGAAATCTTACAATCTTCTTGTTGATGCAGTTGTTCACAATCTCAAGAAAAAATCTCTTGAAGACTAAAATAACATCGAACCCCAATATGAATAAAAATAAAAAAGTGTATCTATCAAAATGATACACTTTTTTATTATGTACAAATAGGAATAAAGTGGGTTTAATCCCACAGCCTCTGACATCTAAACTGTAATAGGAAACTATTACAGGAGATAATCTATGGTCAACCTAATCAAACACACCAAAAGAGATAACTATATGCATACACTGCAAGAGGAGATGAACAACCTCATTGAAAGTGTCTTCTCAGACTTCAGACCGTCAGAAAAAATGACATCTGATATCAAACAAATCTGGCGTCCTTCAATCGAAATGTCAGAAGCTGACAACACCTACAAAATCAAAGCACAGCTCCCGGGGTTAAATAAAGAAGATATCGACATTGAACTAGGCAAAGATTACCTGACACTGAAAGGTTCTAAAGAATATAAAAAAGAACATGAAAACGAAAATCTCTACAGAAGCGAATTTGTCTACGGTGATTTTCTAAGAACAATCTCTTTCCCGACAGATGTCGATACTGAACATGCTCAAGCCTGCTACAAAAACGGAATCCTTACAATAAATATCCCAAAAACAACAAAAGAAGAAGAAACAAGAAAACTTGAAATAAAAGACTAAAACTTTCTTGTTTATCTGAAAAAAAGAGATACCTGTTTGATGTACTCAGGTATCTCTTTTTTTATTCTCAATTTTTCTTATACAGGCACTCCTGCCCCCAAGAGCAAATTATGTTTGCCAAGAATGTCCATAAAGCTTATCATATCATGAGATTTTTTTCTCGATGAAGGCAGAACATAATTTTCCAATCTGAGAAATAAATCTTCATCACTCATTCCGACAGGGAATGTATATAATATTTTGAGTACGGTCATATCTCTTTCTGTCGGTTCATCAGAAGATGAAAAAGGATTCATAACATCCTCTTTATCATCACTGTGACCAAGTCCCAAAATATGCCCGAACTCATGAAGAATAAGAGAGTATAACTCTTTCTTATCTACCGGAGTATTCAAAAACTCAGACCCGATACCAAAAGTCATCGTCATCGACCTGAGTCTGCCGTTTGATACACTATCACAATCAGAAACTCCGCAGAGCAAAGAAACATTCTGACGCCATCTCACAATGACATCGGCATCTTTTTGAACATCAACAATATTCAAAATCACACGCCCTTTCGAAGCGGTATTCCAAGAATCAACAGCTTTCTTGATAAGCTTTTTGCTCTCTGCATTAGATAAACCTCTTATCCCAAGCTTCATCGGCATAATAAAAATATTTACAGACGGCTTGTCCCATCTTCTGATACGTCTGTTGTACAAAGAATCCTTAATGTAATTTTTAATATTTTTGTTCATGTCCAACCTGTGCTCCTCGGAATTATTGCCACTAAAATCTTATACCCAGATTTTCATGTTTTATAACACTTTTATAAAAAGTTGTTATAATAACATTTTTTTTTTATAATTATGAATTATGAAAACAGAATGGATAAAAGAAACTCTTACATATAAAATATTCAAAATCATAAAAGAATCCCAATATGAGCTGTTTGAAACACTCGCTGGAATAGGAGAAAACTTTTATCTCGTAATAAGAAACATCTTCAAAGTTAACCCGAAAGAAATACTCACTCAGGCATCAAGATTCGGTATAGACTCACTGCCTCTTGTTATAATCATCGTTTGTTTATCAACAATGATTATATCATTGCAGGTTTCTGAAAAAATGGTTGAACAGGGGGCAAAAGATTATATAGGCACGCTGATTACCCTGATTACAATAAGAGAAATGGCACCGATTATGGGAAGCTTTGCCGTAATATCTATGATAGGCTCATCTATGGCGTCAGAAATAGCAACAATGAAAGTTACATCTCAGGTCGACGCAATCAAAGTAATGAAAATCAACCCCGTCACTTATCTCATAACTCCAAAAGTTATAGCTGGATTTGTTATTATGCCTTCGGTAATTCTTATTTCGGCATTTATCGGCATTTTGAGCAGCTACATATCAGTAATTCTTACAACTGATATGTCTTTTCAATCCTTCCTTGACTCTGTATGGCTCGGGCTGTTTGAAAAAGACCTGTGGGCAATGAACCTGAAATCAGCCGTATTCGGTGGAATGATAGCACTTATCAGCTCGTCAATCGGTTATAAAACAACAGGCGGGGCTATAGATGTAGGTATTGCAACGACAAATGCGGTCGTATGGTCTTTCACAAGCGTGGTTATTGCCGATTTCTTCATATCATACTTGTTTTTCTACTAAGGATAGGACAATGATTAAATTCGAAAACGTATCAAAAAAATATGACGATAAAATTATCCTCGATAATGTTTCCTTCACTGTAGCAGACAGCGAAACACTTGCAATCATAGGCTTCAGCGGAACAGGCAAGAGCACCGTTCTCAGGATTATCAGCAAGCTGACAGAGGCTGACTCGGGAAATATTATCCTCAGTAACGATGATATCGGTATGGTATTCCAATACTCAGCCCTATTTGATTCGCTAAACATCTATGAAAACGTTGCCTTCGCTTATCATGAAAGACCTGACCTCAAAAAAGAATATAAAGAATCACAACTCAAACAAATCGTCGCAGAAAATTTGAGAATGGTCGGCTTGCAGAATATCGAAGACCTTTACCCAAGCGAACTATCAGGCGGGATGCAAAAACGTGTCAGTTTTGCACGGGCAATTATCACACGCCCGAGCATAATGCTCTATGATGAACCGACAGCAGGTCTTGACCCTGTATCATCAACTGTTATCGAAGATTATATCGTAAGACTCAAAAACGAGCTGAAAACATCTTCAATCGTTGTCACCCACCAGATGTCAACAATAACAAGAACAGCTGACAGAGTTATTATGCTCTATCAGGGAAAAATTGTCTGGGAAGGAACACCTCAAGAACTTCTTAAGGCCGATAACCCTTATACGCACCAGTTTGTATATGCAACAAAAGAAGGTCCTATGACTACATCAGCATGAAAAACACTATAAAAACATTATTTGTTTTTGTATTGATTTCGGGTAAAATAAAACTTAAATTAGAGGATTATAAATAATAATGAAAATAGCTTCTTCAATAAAAGTCGGATTACTCACAATAATAGCTCTGTTCATCCTCGTTGGGACAATCAACTGGCTCAAAGGACGTTCTGTTTCGCAGGGAGAAAGAATAGAAGTCAGTTTTGAGGATGTTTCTGGACTTAGAGCAGGGGCTGCCGTTCAAATTATGGGCTTAAGAGTCGGACAAATTGAAGAAATAACACCGATTATAAACGGCGCAGACAGCTATATAAAAGTAAAATTTGTAATCACAGAACCAAATGTATCTATACCTTATGCCTCGACAATCTCTATCCAGCAATCAGGTATCATCGGAGAAAAATTTCTCGAAATTACTCCTCCGAAAATAAAAACAGTCTATTTTTCAAAACAAAACGACAATATCTCTTTGAAAAAAGGCTCAAAAGTTCAAATTTTCTGGAATGATGAATATATCACGGTCGGTGATGTTAAATCTGTCGAAACAATCGACGTTCGAAGCCTTTCTGAATACGAAAAATTCGAACTCCAAACACCTTATGCCTACAAAATTGATTTTATGGTTGACAAAGTAGGAGTAGTGCTCCCATTTGAACTCCAAACGGAAATTAAAAACGGCAACCTTATCCTTATTGCCAAAAATGACTCATCAATCTATGTTTCAAACCTGAACAACAAATATACCGTTGTAGAACCAATCAGAATAAGCGACTTTATCGACGTACAGTTTGAAGCGGCAAAATCGTTCAATTCTATTAACGCAAAAATCAACACATTGCTGACAGATGAAGTAATCGCTGACCTTCAAAAAACCCTTGTTAACCTCCAAAAAGTTTCAAGCTCGGCTAATGCAACCTTTGATAATGCAAATATGCTGATAGAATCCTCAAGAAAAGATATCAACGAAATATTGAATATGTCTGTTAAGCTGACAGCAAACGTCACGGAACTGACAAACAACCTCAACGACCTGATACAGGATGAAGAGCTTCAAACATCACTGAAAGAAACATCTCATTCTCTCAAAACAACCAGTGATTCAATAAACTCAATTCTTGCTGATCCTGAAACAAAAGAAACTCTCAAAAACCTGAACGAAACATCGAAAAACCTCTCAGAAATATCTCAAACAGTAAACTCAATGACAAAAGATGAAGAGTTCAAAGTAAAAGTTGCACAAACCGTAGATAACCTGAACAGCTCGCTGGCTAACCTCTCAAAAACTCTCGAGATGGTAAATGAACTTACGCCTGAAGATAAAGAATGTATCAAGAAAACTATCAGAGATACACAGGCTACAGCAGCTAATTTGAGAAAATTCTCAAATAAATTGAACAAGAGATTTCTATTATTCAGACTATTAATATGATGAACAACCTAAAAGATACCGTAAAAAAAATTCACTACAGTCATAATTTGACACCGATGGAAAATATGCTCAAATTGCTTTTGATGTTAATGAGCATACCCTATACCATCGCCGTAACTCTCAGATACCTGATGTACGAAACAGGTATAAAAAAAGCTCACAGCGTTCCTGAGTATGTTATCTCAGTTGGGAATCTCACAACGGGCGGTTCAGGGAAAACACCGTTGACAGCAGAAATAGCAAAAACTTTACAAATAAAAGGATTCAGAACAGCTATTTTATCAAGAGGCTATGGAGGAACGCTCAGTCAGAAAAACACAAATGTTATCGCTGATGGAGAAAAAATTTATTATAACGCACAGGAAGCCGGAGATGAACCTTACTGGCTGGCAAAAAATACTTACGGCAGCAGAATTATCACAGGCAAGAACAGATATAAATCAGCTCTCTTTGCAGAAAAAAACCTTGGAGTAGATGTGTTTATATTGGATGACGGCTATCAACACATGCAGCTTCATAGAAATCTTGATATTCTGGTTATCGACTATGTAAATAAATTCGGAAATAATCAAATTCTTCCAGCCGGTCCCCTGAGAGAACCTCTCGGGGAAATAAGAAGAGCTGATAAAATAGTCGTTGTCAACAAAAAACCTCATGATGAACAGGAGGTAAAAGATTGCAGAGCTTACGCTAGATACCTCGCAGAAAAATATGATAAACAAGTATTTGTCTGCAACATGAAGCCGCTTGGCATATTCAACCTGATGAACGGCGACCCGCTGCCATATAACAGCAAAATATTTGCCTTCACAGGAATCGGACAGCCGCAGTCATTTTTTGATAACATAGAAAACTCCGGATATAACCTGATAAAAACAAAAACTTTCGATGATCACTACCTGTATCAGGAATATGATTTTATGAAAATCCTTGCAGATTCAAAAGAATGCGGTGCTGATGCTATCGTCACAACAGAAAAAGATGCGGTCAAAATTCAACAATTCCTGTATGCAATAGATGATGAAATTCCATTCTATGTTCTCAAACTCGGAGTTGATATAGAGATGGATGTGCTGCTTGAAGAAATGAACGGATATGTTTAGATGAAAAAAATACTTGTTGTAAGATACAGATTCATAGGAGATACTCTCCTTACCGTTCCATTTCTCAGAAATCTGAGAAAAGCAGAACCTGACGCCCAAATAGACGTACTGGTAAGCCCTGTATCCGGAGATGTCCTAAAAGATTGTCCGTATATTAATAATCTTATTTATTTTGATAACGCAAAAAAACACAGATATGAAAAAAATGATTCAACACCTATCGGTTTTTGGGGATGGTGCAAATATCTGAAAGAAAAAAAATATGACAAAGCCTATATACTCAAGCGCTCTTTATCAAGCGCACTGTTGATTTTTTTCTCCGGAATAAAAGAAAGAATAGGTTTTGACACAGAATTCAGGGGCTTCTTGCTCACAAAAAGAGTGCAATATAAAAAAGATAAACATGAAATTGACTGCTTCCTTGATGTTCTTGAAGCAGACGGTATAAAAACAGAAGACAACTACCTTGAAAATTGGACAAATAAAGACTCACAAGAAAAAATAGACAACCTGCTCACTCCTTATAACAACAAGAAAAAAGTCCAGGTTCATGCAACAAGCGGCAACCTCAAAAAACAATGGCCTCTTGAATATTTTGCAAAAGTTGTCGAATACCTTATCAATGAAAAAGATTGCTATGTATTTTATTGCGGCGCTAAATCAGATGAAAAGACATATGAAGAAATAAGAACACTCATAAAAACACCTCTGAAACATGAACCTGTAAATTTCTGCGGAAAATTTTCAATAGAAGAAAGTACTTGCTTAACAAAAAAAATGGATTTGATGATAGGAAATGACTCAGGAAATCTGCATATTTCATCTTCCCTAAACGTAGCTACAATAGCTATCTATGGACCAATGGATACAAAAAAATGGGGAGTAAGAGGCAAACATGATGTATGTTTGACTACCAAGCTAAAATGTTACCCCTGCGGGCTAAAACACAAATGTAAATCCGAAAAAGCTTGTTTATACAGTATAACTCCCGATATAGTCATATCAAATACAGAGCAAATCTTGACTTGAAAATTCAAAGAAATTATATTTGTAGAGTTAAAAAATTTTTTATATACAGAGAGGGAATATTTTGAGCAGAAATTTATTGAAATCAAATGTAGTTGAAAAGTTGCTTAGGAAAAAATCACCGGATGAATTAATATCAGAATCAAAAAAATCAGGACTGAAGAAAACCCTCAACGCATTTGATCTCATCGTTTTAGGAGTAGGGGCTATTATCGGAACAGGAATATTCTCACTCTCAGGCATTGCAATCAACGGCGATATCCATGCCGGTCCGAGTTTTATGCTGTCTATCATAATCGCAAGCTTTGTATGTCTGTTTTCTGCTTTATCATACGCTGAATTTGCTGCAATGATACCTGTTGCCGGAAGCGGATATACTTACACATATTCTGTTATGGGCGAGTTTGCCGCCTGGATTATGGGATGGCTTTTGATTCTTGAATACGCTATCGGAAACATAACAGTGGCAAAAAGCTGGTCATATTACTGGTTCAATCTGCTGCAGGGATTTGATTTTCTTCCGGATATAATCAAAAATCCCAAATATTGGATGTTTGAATTCCACCTTTTCGGAGATGTTCATATCGACATACATATTCCTGCACTGCTTCTTCTCACGGCAATAACTTATTTGCTCTACAAAGGAGTAGAAGAAAGCGCAAAAACAGCAGCATTAATGGTCTTTCTCAAAATAGCAGTCATTGCTCTGTTCGTAATCGTGGGAGCTTTTTATGTAAAACCTGAAAACTGGACGCCTTTTGCCCCCGGAGGAATGAAAGGAATTCTGCAAGGTACATTTATTATACTACTTGCATATGTAGGCTTTGATGCAGTATCAACAGCGGCAGAAGAAACAAAAAATCCAAAACGGGATATACCTATCGGTATTGTTGGTTCATTGTTTATATGTTCTCTCGTATATGTAGCAGTAGCAGCAGTATTAACAGGAATTATGCCATGGAATATCGTTGACCCTGGTGCCCCTATCGCAGAAGCTCTTAGATACGTTAATCAGGGATGGATAGCAGGATTTATCGCAGCAGGTGCTTTGGCAGGACTGACATCCGTACTGCTCGTTCTTCAACTCGGTGTTTCAAGAATTCTGTTATCTATGGCAAGAGATAACCTGCTTCCGCCTATCCTCGGAAGTATCCATGAAAGACATAAAACTCCCCATATCGTAACAATAGCAGTAGGCGCATTTGTCGCATTCGGAACTTTATTCCTGAGCGTAAAAAGTGCCGCTCAAATAGCAAATATAGGAACCCTGATAGCTTTCTCAATGGTTTCTCTGGGTGTCATTATCCTCAGAAAAACCGACCCTGATCGTCCGAGATCTTTCAAAGTTCCGTTTGTTCCTTATGTTCCGGCTTTAGGCATACTATGTTCTCTTTATATAATATATAAAGGAGTAGAAGGTAATATGCCCGTTGTTATCAGCTTCTTTGTATGGATGCTGATAGGAATAGTCGTCTATTTCTCATATGGTTTCAAACAAAATACCATTACGGAAAAAGAAGAAAAAAGCAACGTCGTAGAACTCGCCAAAGTACGTGAATAAATACTCTTGACCTGACAAAATTAAGTTATAAACTTTTTATTATCAGGATTATTAAATTAAGAATAGGATAAGAAGAGAGCATGAATTTCGACGAGGAGAATAAAAATAACAATATTACCCCACAATCAATCAACGCACAAAGAGAATTTGGCTCAAAACTGCTTGAGGAAGAACTGGAAGAAAAAGACAGTGAGGATAAAAACCTTGTAAAATGGATTCTTATCTGTATTGCATCAGGCATAGTTATTATGTTCATTCTCTTCACTGTTGCGACAGATGTAATTATGAAAATAACAAATGTTGTAATGAAAGTTTCTGATACAACAGCCAACTATACGGCAAACCTGCCGTTTGCTCCTGCAAAGAAAAACATTCTTCTTATCGGTACTGACTCAAATGGTGCAGGGACTGACCCTTTTGTTGGCGTAAGAAGCGATACTCTGGTCGTTATAAATATTAATCCACGTTCAAAAAATGTTAACCTGCTCTCTATCCCCCGTGATAGTAAAGTAAGCATAAAAGGTCACGGTATTGATAAAATCAACTCTGCATTTGCCCATGGCGGTCCTGAGTTGACAATAAAAACCATAGAAAAAACTCTCGGCATAAAAATAGACTACTACATCGTATTCAACTATGACAGCGTAAAAAAACTTGTGACAGCCCTCGGGGGCGTTCCTGTCTATGTTGAAAAAGATATGCATTACACTGACAGATCCGGCGGTTTATACGTAAATCTCCAAAAAGGGGAACAAATTCTTGATGCAAACAAGGCTGAACAATATCTGCGTTTCAGAAAAGATGCCCTTGGTGATATAGGAAGAATGAGAAGACAGCAATGGTTTCTAAAAGGCGTTGCACAAAAAATACAATCCCCTGAGATAATCACCAAAATTCCTGATATCCTTCAAGTTCTAAAAGAAAATACAAAGACAAATATGTCCTTATATCAACTCTCAAATATCGCAGGATATGCACGGACAATAGATTTGAATGACATACAAATCGCAACTCTTCCTGGAGCACCATCAACAAGAGGACACATAAGCTACTGGATTTTGGATCCAGAGAAAACTCAAGAAGTTGTTGATGCTCTCATATACAGAGATAATGAAAAAGTGACAAGAGCAGATAATCAAAAGCTTACAGTAGGTGTTGTCTATCCTTTCAACAGACAGGAGAAAGCTCAAACTGTCATCACAACTCTCGAAGATATGGGTTATGAAGTCAAATGCACAGGTATAAGCAAAAACGTTCATTCACAAATATACGGACATTCAAAAATCAGTAAAAATGAAATTAACAAAATAAAACAAAATATTGAAGGTCTTAACAAAGCTCAGTTCATTATTGCACCTGAAGACTACCAGTGCGGAAAAACAGATTTGACAATTTTTGTTTCTCAAAACTAATTCCTTTATTCTCATATTTATGATTTAATTTATAAATATAGAGGAAATAGAAAGAGTTCAGTATGAAAAAATTTTTATTCTTGCTAGCGGTTGTTCTTGTTAATGCAAATCTTATGTCCTACGGTGCAACTCCGCCCGTACCGACAAGCACTGATAACCTTCTGAAAAGATACAAAGAACAACAGGCTCAACAACAGCCGAAAGCCCAAACCAAACAACCTGCTGCACAGCCACAGCAAAAACAGCAGCCGCAAACTCAAAAACCTCAACAAACCACATCTGCTCCAAAACAAACAGGTCCGTTGAGCATAAGCAAACTTGAAGAAAAACTCGAACAAGCAGTTAACCTCATAAAAGAAAAAAATTATACAAAAGCTGAACAAATTCTCCATCCTCTGACTATATGGCTGACTGACTCAACAGAATATCATATATTACTGCTTGATACTCTAAAAGGAATCAATGATGCCCAGTATCAAATGGAAATTGAAAGAGCTTTCGCAGTAAAATCAGCACTCCTTAGAGATAAAGCACTCTTCTACTACGGGGTGGCGCTTATGGAAAATAAAAAATATGAAGAAGCTGCGCGAAACTTTATTCTGGTTGTTCAGTCGCAACCAAAGTCAAAACTTGGATTTGATGCTTACACACGCCTGCAGATGCTTGGTTTTACGCAAAAAGTTCAGTTTAATTACCTTGAAGATGTGGAGAAATAAAAAATGCCATTCCCTCTAAAAGCAATCGTAAACAGATATAGCTGCAGAAACTTTCTATCTCAGGAAGTTGAAGAAGAAAAACTCTATAACATAATCGAAGCGGCAAGACTTGCGCCTTCCTGGGTAAATGTCCAGCCATGGCATTTTATTATTGTCAAAGATAAGCAGCAAAAAGAACTCTTAGCAAAACTATCACACAACCAGCCTCATGTTGATGAAGCACCGGTTGTTATTGTCTGCTGCGGGAATAAAGCAGCCTGGGACTATGAAAATTACAAAAAAATTCTCGAGAACAGACCGGATATGACCGAAGAAAAAATGAACAGACTCCTGACAAATCCGGCGTTCAATCCAAAACTCATAAATGACGAAACTCTTATGTTGAGAACATCGGAATCTCTTTCTTATGCAACGGCATTTATGATTCTTGAAGCCTATAATCAGGAACTCGGCTGCTGCATAATCGGAGGGATAGGAAACGAAATTACAAACTCCATACCGGAAGTTTATGCCGTCGTGAGAGAAGAACTTTCTCTCCCTGAGGATATGTTCATTCTCTCTCTGCTCGCAATAGGCTACCCGAAACAAACACAAAACGACTGCCTAAAATACAGACACTCTCATTCGGATATTGTTTCCTGCAACTACTACGGCTGCAAAAATTTTTAGCACCTTAATATCTCAAAAAGCGATCAACCCAGCTCAACAGCTCTCTGATATTATAAGGCTTCGGCAAGTAGAGGTCAGCACCTGATTTCAATACTTTCTGTTTGTCATGAACAATCGTTGACATAATAATCTTCAAAAACGCATAAGAATCATCGGATTTTATTTTTTTGCATAGTTCAAACCCGCGTTCTTCGCCTAAAACACCTGAATCAAGAATTAACAAATCAGGATAAAAAGAGTCAATCTTCTCTAAAACAACCTCATAACTCCCGACTGCCTCCGTAATATACCCCTGCATATTCAATGTAACTGATATCAAATACGCAAGAGCGGCATCTTCTTCCATAATCAAAATCTTGTTTTTCGGAGAAAAATCTATTGCATTCTCTGCTGAAATATTAGGATTGTTTATCAAAGAATAAGACCCCGGCTGTGCCTTGGCAAGCTTGTGAATTGATATGAGCTCGTTCAATACCTGTTGATAAGAATCATAACTCTTATACTTGTTTGTCACAACACCTATGCTTGTTGATACAATAGGTATTCTCTGACCTATTGACTCATCTCCCTCAAGAGTAATATACCCTCTTTTAACATCTTTCTCCGTATAAAACTTATTTGCGACCGTATCAAACGCATACTTTATAAAAGATGAGAGTTTTTCAGCCTTTATGGCTGATGTCACAACAACAAAATTTGTACTGTCGAGATGTCCGAGATAATCCTCCTTATTTATAGATGCCCTGATTATCGCCGCATAAGTTTGAAGCATCTTATTTGTTGCAATATTTCCGTAAATCTGACCGTATTCATCAAGATAATCAATATCTATCAAAAGTACAGCCCACTGCCCGTCAGATAAAATATTTCTGTTAATAACCTTTATTGTCACTTCAGTTGTCGGAAGCTTTGTTATACGATTTGACTTATCTTCTATCAACCTGCGAAGATGAGCATTTGTCCTAGCACAAAACTCCTCGCTATCAATCGGCTCGCTCCAAAAATCATCAGCTCCAGAGTCAAGAGCATTTATCTTATCATGAATGTCCTCAGACTTTGATAGAACAATAACTATCGGACGATAGTTCAGTATAATCTCTCTGATTTTTTTGCACACCTTCTCTGGTCCGAAAGAAATGCTATCTGAGATAAATATCAAATCAGGACGATTTCTATCAATATACTCATAAAACTCACACTGATGTGAGGACATAATCTTTACATAACAGCTGCAATATGATGAGAGAAGTTTTTTATACTTCACTGACATCTCTTTCCTCTCATCAACAATAAGCGTGCTTAAAATTTGCATAAAAACTACTCCTGATAAAATTTTCCTGCTGATATTTCAGCACTGAATGCAGGAAGTGACACAACAAAAGAAGAACCTGCTTTGCTTCCGTTGCCATGCACTGAAATTTTTCCGTTCATAGACTCAACAAGACTCTTGGTGATATAAAGCCCGAGTCCCGTCCCCTGCACACTTCTCGTAAGAGGATTATCTATCCTTGAAAAACGAGTAAATATCTTGTCATAAAACTCTTTAGGAATCCCGACTCCCTCATCTTTAACTTCTATATCTATCATATTCGGATTTTCGGCATTAAAATAAGCCCTAATCCATACCTCAGAACCGGCTTTCGAATACTTTGCTGCATTATCAATCAAATTTGTCATAATCTGCATAAACTTATCTGAATCAGCCCTCACCGAAAAATACTGTTCAACATCATTGTGAAATTTGTATTTTTCATACTTTGGCATAAGAGAATCTATAACAGACTGAAGCGTTTTCCTTACATTAATCTCCTTGTAAACATTCTCTCCTCTGCCTGATTCAAATTTTGATACAGCCAAAAGATTTTCTACAAGACGGGTCAATCTTTCAACCTGAGATTTTA